>Ga0070696_100000150_pt1 | contig 38914 bp, 34 predicted proteins | sample KBSK1253metaG_FD_65474 | JGI IMG/M metagenome (GOLD analysis project Ga0070696, IMG submission 65474) | Corn, switchgrass and miscanthus rhizosphere microbial communities from Kellogg Biological Station, Michigan, USA - KBS K1-25-3 metaG | ecosystem: Host-associated > Plants > Roots >... | reverse complement strand
GCAGTCTCTCGGATGGCCGCAACCGTCGAGACGCTGCTGGAGCGGAATGACCTCTCTCCCGCCGACATCGCGATGGTGATCCCGCACCAGGCCAATCAGCGGATCCTCGACGCCACCGCCGAGCACTTGGGCTTGCCGCCGGAGCGAATGGCATCGGTGATCGCCCGTTACGGGAACACGACCGCGGCCACTCTCCCACTCGCTCTGGAAGATGCCTTGGCTCGAGGGAAGATCTCCCGCGATGATCTCGTGGTTTTCGTGGCCGTCGGGGCGGGATTTACGGTCGGGGCCACCCTAGTGCGATGGCACTAGCGATCAGGCGCGAGAGAATTCCGCCCGATCAATGGCTGCGAGGTCGTCGGGTGAGAGGGTGAGGTCCGCGGCGCGAGTACTGTCTCGCGCGTGGTCCACGGTGCGCGCACTCGGGATCACCAGGGCGACGGGGGACTGCGCCAACACCCAGGCCAGCACCAGTTGATGGGCCGAGACTTTGAGCCGCGCGGCCATCGGTTGAAGCACCGGGTGGTTCGGCAGCTTCGAGTTCAAGCGGCCGCCACCGGTTGGGCTGTAGGCCAGAAAGCCGATGCCCCGCTGGGCGCAATACTGCAGCACACCGTCGGTCAAGGCCTCTCGAAAAAACGGATTGAGTCGGTTCTGCACCGCGGTGATCGGCACGATGCTTTCGGCGGTCCGGATCTGCGCCACGGAAACATTGGACAAGCCCACCCACCGAATCCTCCCGTCCCGCCGCAGCTGGGCCAGCGTCTCGACGCTCTTCTCAAACGGAACAGCGGGATCGGGGGCGTGAAGCTGATAGAGATCGATCCGCTCTACTCCCAGCGCCCGGAGCGATGCGTCGCATGCCGCCAGGAGATGCGCGGGACTGCCATCGGTATCCCATCGGCTACCGGTGCGGATGACGCCGCCTTTGGTCGCCACTACGACCTGCGACCGGTCCCCCGGCCTGGTCGCGAGAGCACGCGCGATGAGTCGCTCGTTGTGACCTACGTCGCGATCATCGAGGCAGTAGGCGTCCGCGGTGTCGATCAGAGTGGCGCCGGCGTCGAGGGCGGCCTGGATGACCTCGACACCCTGGGTCTCGGAGGGACGTCCCTGAATCGAGAGATGCATTCCGCCGAAACCCACGGCGGAGACCGGCGGCCCGTCGGTGCCGAGCGGCCGGAGCCTCATGTCAGGATCATGCAAGTCCGAGTTGGCGGGTAAGCCGACGCCAGTCTTCGGCGGAAACCACGCCCTGCTCGAAGAGGGGTGTAAGGGTCGCCAGAATCTCGGCGCGTGACCCGTCGATGCGGCGATCTCGAAGCTCGCCGATCATACGGGCGAAGCGGTGCTCGTACTCATCGGCCTCGAGCTCCCCATTTTTCCGGGCCGCGCTGAGCTTTGTCAGCTCCTCAGCGACTCGGGCGGGCGCGATCGGCTTGAGCGCGCCACCCTGTTGGTCAGCCGGCATGTCATACCTCCCGCAAAGCCGTGGATGATGGGCGCACGCAGGCGCCGACCCGTAAAGGATAGCAGCACTGGCCCGGCCCGTAAGGGTCCGACGAGTTGGCGAACTGAGAGTCTTAGTTGCGCAGGTACTGGACTGAGATGAGGGCGGGCCGGCCCTCGCCGCCGGCTGTACCGCTGCGAGTAACCCACTGAATCTCGGAGAGGGAAAGCGTGACCCGGGATGGCGTAGCGGCATCAGATGAGACGGAAGACAAGTCAGCGGCAATCCGCCGGGCCGCCTGGAGGCTGCTCCACTCGGAATCGGCTCCAACGACGCGAGCCTCGACTTGCATCGTGCCAATCGCCTGAGCCGCGACCGTTGCCGGACGCATCCAGGTGAGCGTCCCGAGGACCGTCATGATTCCAAGCACCTGTCCCGATGCAATGGCCTGGCAGAGGGCTTTGAAGCGGGCCTCTGGGATGACCACGGGAATGGGTCGCATGACTCTCGCTCGGTTGGGTCCAAAAGCCACCCGCTTCGATAACTTACGCGTCCCGGCAAGGTTCGCTAGAGTCCGCACCCATCGTCTAAGTTCGAGACGACGCGGAGATGCAACGTCCCTACTTGCACCTCAATGGGATGCGACCTAAACAATTCACCGTATACCGTCGAGTTTTCCGACAGGGTAATAGCTGGCACGCGCATTGCCCCTCCCGCCGACCGACGGGGAGCGCGAACTCCCCTGAACCCACGAAGCGGGACCAATCCACTTCCACGATCGGGGAGAGAGGCAATGCGCACCGCAACAGTACTATCGGCCGCCCTGGCCGCGAGCTTGAGCTTTGGGGCTGCGTCACTGCAGGCCCAGAACGCAACCATCCAGGCGACCGCGACCGTGCTTTCAGCCATCACCGTCACCGGCACCGATTTGGCATTTGGTAGCGTCACTCCCGGCGTGAACAAGACCATCGCCATCACCGATGCCGGCGCGGGCGTGTTTACCGTGACCAAGGCTGCCGCGACCTCCGTGGCCCTCACGTTCACGTTGCCGGCGATTCTCACCGGGCCGGCTGCGGCGACGATGCCGATCGGAAGCTGGACCGGAGGCTGGAACAACACGGCTAACAACGCTGCCGGCGCTACCACCTTTACCCCCAGCGCGGTTCCCACGACGGTGCCCTCCGGTGGCGCGAACTTGTGGGTCTGGGTGGGCGGCACGGTGTCACCGGCCGGCGCGCAGACTGCCGGTGGGTACACGGGCAGCGTGTCGATGCAGGTCATCTACCTCTGAGCTAGACCTCCCGTCGTACCGAGCGGGCGCGCCGGTCGGGGGTGGTATCTTCCTCCCTCGACCGGCGCATTCGCGACCGGCCTCCCGGGAGAACTCAGATGCGATTGTCCGCGCTCGCCGGCGCCTGCGCGCTGCTGGTCACGGCCTCGGCGGCTACGGCCCAGGTCACGGTCAGTGGAGTGCGCAATCTCGCCTTCGGCGCGGTCATCAGGGGCATCGCGACTCACGTCCTGCCAACCGACGCGGTGAAAAGTGGCCAGTTCCGAGTGCAAGCGTCCAACGGGACCCGAGTGCGCCTGCAGTTCACCTTGCCCAATCGGTTGGATGGGCCAGCTGGGGCGACCATGCCGCTCAGCTTCGGAGCCACGGACGCGATGCTGTCAGGCAACGCGGGAAACAACAATCTGGTGACGTTCAATCCGAGTAACCCGCAGAACGTGCAAGTCGTGCCGAGCTCACCCATCATCGTCTTCCTTGGTGGTACGGTGTCGCCCCCGGCGAATCAGGCCTTCGGCGCGTATGCGAACACCATCACACTCACCATAACCGTGCAATGAACCGAGCTCTGCTGCTGGCCGGCCTCACCGCGCTCTTCGTTCCCACCTTGCTTCGCGCGCAAGGTGTCCTGGTCGCGCCTCACGCGGTGATCATCGATCATCGCACCCGAAGCGGGTCGCTGACGCTCTACAATCCAGGTGATCAGCCCGTGGAGATCACGCTCTCCAGCTTCTTCGGGTATCCGGTCTCCGACTCGACCGGCGGGTTCGAGCTCCGCACCATCGACCAGCCCGAGCCCCAATATCCATCCGCGGCGAAGTGGATCGACGCCTTTCCCAAGCGGATGCTCCTGGGACCCAAGGAGCGGCAGACGGTTCGCCTGCTCGCCCGGCCCCCGGCCGGTCTGGCCGACGGGGAGTATTGGGCGCGACTGGTCGTGAGCGCCAAGGGCGGCACCGTTCCGGTCGAAGGCGTCGCCGACACTTCCGGGGTGCGGGTCGCGCTCGCGCTGGAGATCCGTACCATCATCCCGCTGCAATATCGCAAAGGCCGGGTGACCACCGGCGTAAGGACCTCGAGCCTGGCCGCCTCCGTCGAGAAGGACTCGCTGGCGGTGCGGCTCCGCCTCGATCGCACCGGCAACGCGGCCTTCCTGGGCACCCTGCGGGGAGCGCTGGTCGATTCGAGTGGGCGAGTGGTCACGACGCTCACCAGCCCCCTGGCGGTCTACTACGACATGGAGCCCAGGGTAACGGCGCCGCTGCCTGCGGCCGGCCTTCCCTCTGGCCGATATCGGCTCAAGATCGATGTCGCATCCCAGCGGGCGGACATTCCCCCTGAGCTGGTGCTGACCACGACCCCCGCCCGCGACTCACTCGAGGTCCATCTGCCGTGAGCCCCGGCCGTGCGACAGCGGCACTGGTCACGGTGACACTGCTCGCCTTCGGCGTACTCGAAGCACAGACCGCTGGGGATACCACCCTGGCGGACTCCGCTACGGTGGACTCGAGCCTGGTGGATTCCACCAGGGTGGATTCCGCCAGGGCTGCTCTCGCTCCGGACCCTATCATCCTCGAGCTGGCAGTCGGACGACTCGGTTCTCGCACCGTGCCGGCCTTTCGCTCCGGGAATGACGCACTCCTTCCACTCTCCCAATTTGCCGAAGAAGCGGAGATCGCCACCCACACACTGGCCGGTGGCGGGATCGAGCTGACCCTGCAGCCGGGGAACCGCAGAGTCGCGTTCGATCCCACCAGTCCCGAGATCCGCTCGGGCAAGGTCACTATCAGGCTCACGCCCGGCGACCGGGTGATTCAAGCCGGAGAGCAGTACCTCAGTACCCGAGTGCTGACCGCACTCCTCGCTACCGACTTCGCGATCAACTGGACCGACCTGAGCGTGGCACTCCTGGACGCTGATAGTCTGCCGGTGGGCCGCCGCATCGCACGGGAGAAGGCCCACGCTGCGTTTCGGGCCGCGCTGCAGGGCGGCGCGCCCGACCTCGCCCTCGGGAGTGAGCGACCTCGCTGGGACGGAGTGGTCTGGGATTACTCGCTGCTCGCGTCGAGTCAGGACCTGTTTGGCGGCGCGTATTCCACGGGTCTGGGCTTGAACATCATGGGAGGCTCCCTCGAGGCCAGCCTGGCGAGCGTCGGGCGTCCGCGGGACGGCAACGTTCGGTTCGATGGGTCGTGGACCGGCGTGTGGCGCAGCAATCCGCGCGTGACCCAACTTCGGCTGGGGGATGGGTACGCTACCGGGCCCCGGCCACGCAGCCTGCGGGGATTCTCGATCTCCAATTCGCCGTTTATCCGTCCTTCGATTTTCGGGGACATTCCCTTCCAGGGTGGACTTGGACCGGGGTGGCAAATCGAGGCATATCGCGGCGGCCGCCTGCTCGCAATCGACTCGGCCAATGCCCTCGGTCGTTTCTCTCTCGATGTGCCGGTGGAGTACGGGGAGAATCCGGTGAACTTCGTCGCCTACGGCCCCTTCGGTGAGGTCCGTCAGTTCAACCAGACTTACCGGGTGGTGAGCGATGTCATCCCCGCGCGCCGCTTCGAATACGGGGTCTCGTTGGGTGGTTGCCGAGGCCCGAGCTGTCAGGCAAACGGGAACCTCGATCTGCGCTACGGCTTGTCATCGCGCTGGACGGTGCGGGGAGGCATGGACCAGTTCTGGCGCGATTCCCTGCCCTCGCTCTCTCACCCCTATGTCGGTGTCGCCGGATCGATCGGGAACGCCTGGGCACTGGAGCTCGAGGGCGTGGCCGCCGCGGTGGCTCGAGGTGCCGCCCGCTACGAGCCGTCACAGGACATTCGGGTGAGCACCGAATTCAACCGTTTCCCCACCGGCCCGGTGCAACCCATCCTCACTCCACCCGATCGCCTGACGCAGTGGACCACCAACCTGATGACCCGGCCGTTCAGCCGCCGAGCCGATATCTACGTCGAGGCAAGCCTCGATCGTATCACCGCGGTCAACGGCAACACCACCAGCGGCCGCATGGGGATGTCGTGGTACGCCTCTCGCCTCCGCCTCGCACCCGCGATACGATTCTCCCGCTTCAGCGATCCCAGCGGCATCGGGACCACCGAATCATTCGCCTCGCTCAATATCTTCTCCTTCCCCTTCCCTGAACTCGGGCCGGTCATGGGGCGAGTGACGGGACGGGCCGCATGGGAGATCGACACCCGAGGTAGCACCACGACGATGGCGGCTTACCTCTCGCGGCAATTGGGCAACGCCATCAACCTCGAGGCTGGGGCGGGCTGGAACCGAGGGATCGGGACCACCATCTCGCTCTTTCTGTCCACTCAGCTACCGTCGGTGCGGGCGACCACCAGCATCAGTGCGCCACTCCACGGGCCGGCCGTCGCCAGTCAGTTCGTGCAGGGGTCGCTGTTATACGATCCGGCCCAGGGCGGGCTCTCCTTCTCCGGCGGGCCATCGCTGGAGCGCGCGGGTGTAAGTGGACGGGTCTTTCTCGACGAGAATGGCAATGGCAAGCGTGAGTCGAACGAGCAGCTCCTTCCGGGTGTCCGTGTCCTCGCCGGGTTCACGTCGGCCGTCTCTGACTCCAGCGGCCGGTACCGCATCTGGGATCTTCCCCCCTTCGAACCGGTACTGGTGACGATCGACTCCACGACCCTCGCATCGCCGCTCTGGATCCCGGCGTACGGGTCGATGAGCCTCGAGACCGGACCCAATCGTTTTCGGGGCCTGGATATTCCCGTGGTTCCTGGAGGAGTCATCGAGGGGCGCCTGCTTCGCAACACGCCGGGCGGGCAAGCTCCGGTCGCTGGAGTCCCGCTCCGACTCAAGCGGCTGGGCTCCCCGGAGCAGCGACGGTTGGTCACCTTCTCCGACGGCGACTTCTATCTGATGGGGCTGAAGCCCGGCGAGTACGAGTTGTCCGTCGATGGCGACGCGCTCGCGCGGCTCGGATTGAGCGGCGATCCACTCTCGTTCACGATGCCGGCTTCGGCCGACGGGGCTACGGTGGATGGGCTGGAGCTGCGGCTGAGGTAGAGCGTACCACTCAGCGAGTGCCCGGGGTCACAGCCGCGAACCCGGGCCGGCGGTAGGTTGCCGCTACTGCTCACTGAGAGGGCGATATCCGATCGAGGCTGATCGCATCACTCGGAACGTTTGCGGCCGTGTTCACCGCGCCCCTTGCCGGACAGATGCAGCGGTCCACTGCCACCGACGTGCAGGTCGCCATGCGGGGCGTGGACTTCCACGTCGACTCGGCAATCGTCCTCCGCATCGGCTACTTGCGGGGCGCACTCCGCCGGACCTCGCCGGACAAGCCACCCTACTTCGACGACAAGCACTCCTTCACCCTCCAGATCGACACCGCCAGAATCGGGATCAGCCCGGCGCACCTGAGCGCCCTCCTCAATCGCTACGTCTTCGCCTATCCCGGCGCCCCGATCCACCGATTGAACCTCACCGTCGATCATGGCCAGCTGGTGCAGCGCGGAACTCTGAAGGGCATCTCCTTCAAGGTCGTGGGTGATCTCACAGTGACGCTGTCAGGCGAGCTCCGCCTCCATCCCAGCACCATCAAGGCGGTGGGAATTCCGGTGGGTGGGCTCATGGACCTGTTTGGCATTCAGCTCCAGAAGCTGGTCAACCTGAGGCAGGCTCGCGGAGTCAGATTGGAGAAGAACGATTTCATTCTCAATCCTGCGGAACTGCTGCCTCCGCCCACCGCTCGGGGCATGCTCTCCGCGGTGGAGGTGAGCGACACAGCCATCGTCCAGATCTTCAAGTCGCCTCCGGGCGAGGCCGCCAAGCCGCTGACTCCACCGGACGCAAAGGCCCGGAACTTCATGTACTACCGCGGAAGTGTGCTACGGTTCGGGAAGCTCACCATGAACGACACCGATCTCGAGATCATCGACGGCGACCCGCGGGACCCCTTCGATTTCTTCCTCGACCGCTACAATCTTCAGCTCACCGCGGGTTACTCCCGCAACACACCGAGCCACGGGCTTATCGTGTTCATGCCGGACTTCAGGCAGGCTCAAGCGGTACGCGATCGAGGCGGGCTGCGTCCAGCCGCACCGATAGGACCCGCCGCGAGCGTGCATGACTCGTCGGCCACAAAGGACAAACGGGGCGCCGGTTAGTCCCGGACACCCCGCTGCGCCACGCAACACTGATCGGCTACTTACGGATGACCACGATCACCCGCATTCGCTGAACCCGCACACGTGGCACTTCATACACCCCTCGGCGAACTCCAACTGCGATCCGCAGTCGGGACACGCTCCGGAGAGCGTATTTTGCAGTCCTCCCAACACCATCTGCTCCCCGCCGGAGGCGTAGGCGGCGCGCTGTTGCACCACCGGGTCGGCGTCGAGGCCTGGCGTCGCCGACGGGCTCGGACCCGGCAGCAGCTCCTCCTGAATCCCCTGCTTCTCGCTCATCCAGCGTTCGATCGCGATACCGACCGCGTCGGGCACTGAAAGCACCTTGTTCGGGCCAAGGCCGAGCACCCGGTCCGAGCTGATCCCCCGGAGCTGACGATAGATCTCCTGGATCGGGATCCCCGAACGCAAGGCGAGGCTGATCAGTCGGCCCAGGGCTTCGACATCGGCCATGAGGGCGCCGCCTGCCTTGCCGAGGCTCATGAACACCTCGAACGGCTGCCCCCGATCATCCTCGGTGATGGTCACGTAGAGCGTGCCCAGCGGTGTCTCCAGCCGGCGAGTGGCACCGCGAAGCAGCTCGGGCCGGGAACGCTTTTGGCGTCGCTGCAGGTTCTCCGCCTCGAGCTCGTGCACCATTCGGCGCAAGCGGTCGTTCTCGGCGCGAAGCTCCGCGAGATCGCCCCGCAGGTCGGCCAGGACGTTGAGATCTTTGCCGCCGGGGCCCGCCTCGTCCTTACCGCCTTTCCCGCCCTTACCGCCTTGACCGACCTGCTCAGTGACCTTCTTGGCCGTCGCACCGGTGGAGAGCACCTGCATATCCCGGCTGCCGTCGCGGTAGACGGTCACGCCCTTGCAGTTGAGCCGATACGCGAGGCGGTAGATCTCCTCCACGTATTCCTCGGTGGCGTCATGAGCGAAGTTGCAGGTTTTGGAGATCGCGCTGTCGTTGAACTCCTGAAACGCGGCCTGCATCCGGATGTGCCACTCCGGCTTGATGTGATTGGCCGTCACGAAGACCCGCTGCCACTTGGCCGGTACCTCGGGAAACTCGATGTGACCCGCCTCGGCAATGCGCCGCATCAGGTCTTCGGAATACCACCCCTCGGCTTTGGCCGCCGCGACGAAGTCCTCGTTCACGTCAGGCATGAGCACGCCGGCCTGGTTGCGCATAAACGCGACCGCAAACAGCGGCTCGATGCCGGAGCTGCAACCGGCGATGATGGAGATGGTGCCGGTGGGCGCGACGGTAGTGACGTTGCAGTTGCGCAGCCGGCGCATCGGCCGGATCCGCTCACCCTTGGGACCGCGCGCACAGGTCTGGTCGGGACCCCAGATGCTGCGGTCCCACTCGGGGAACACTCCTCGCTCTCGCGCGAGCCGCTCCGACTCGACCTTGGCCTCCTCGTCGAGGAATTGCTGGATCCGTCCGCCCAGTGCGATACCCTCGTCAGAGTCGTAGGGAATGCCCAGCTTGACGAACACATCGGCCAGCCCCATGACGCCGAGCCCTATGCGGCGAATCCGCTGCGCCAGCTCGGTGATCTCGGTGAGCGGGTACTGATTCGCGTCGATCACGTTCTCGAGGAAGTGAGTCGACAGATGGATGGTTCGACGGAGGTGGTCCCAGTCCAACTGTCCGTCCTTGACGAAGGCACCGAGATTGATGGACCCGAGATTGCAGACGTCGTAGGGGAGGAGGGGCTGCTCACCGCAGGGGTTGGTGGCCTCGTACGAACCGAGATGCGGCACCGGATTGTAGTAATTGGCCTTGTCGATGAAGAAGACGCCCGGCTCTCCCGTCTTCCAGGCGCCATGAATGATCCGGGCCCACACGTCGCGGGCGCGAAGCTGCCCGGTGACCTTGCCGGTCTTGGGATGCTTGAGCTCGTAGGCGGCATCGGTCTCGACCGCGGCCATGAACGCATCGGTAACGGCGACCGAGATGTTGAAGTTGGTGATCTTGGTCGTGTCATCCTTGCAGGTGATGAACTCCATGATGTCGGGATGATCCACCCGCAGAATGCCCATGTTGGCGCCCCGCCGAGTGCCACCCTGCTTCACGACGTCGGTCGAGGCGTCGAACAGGCTCATGAACGAGACCGGACCGGACGCCACGCCCATGGTGGAGCGGACGATGTCGTTCTTGGGACGCAGCCGGGAAAAGCTGAACCCGGTGCCACCGCCGGATTGGTGCACCAGGGCCATCGCCCGAAGGGTGTCGTAGATGCCGCTCTTGCCGTTCGACAGGGCGTCGTCCACCGGGAGGACGAAGCAGGCCGAGAGCTGTCCCAGGGGTCGGCCGGCATTCATGAGGGTGGGAGAGTTGGGAACGAAGAGTCGCTCGGCCATCAGCCCATAGAACGCGTGGGCCACTTCCTCTGCCGCCCCGACCGAGGCGCCGTATCGCCGGTCGGCCTCCGCGATGGTTCGGGCTACTCGCCAGAAGAGGTCCTCAGGCGTCTCGGCCGGTTTCCCGGTCTCATCCTTGGTCAGATACCGCTTCTCGAGCACCGTAATCGCGTTGGGCGTAAGGTGGACCCCGTCCCGTGGGGTGGACGAATTCATAGAACTCCCCGCTTGCTATGTGGAATGAACCAGAGTGGAGCGACTGCCTGGCCGGACCCCTCGGTTACCAGCACCGATCGCATCGTGTTACCGCCCGCCAAACTGCATCTGCATTGCCAACCAAAACCGGACCACCAAAGACGGAGGGCCAAAGTAGGCTGGCTGCGGATGGCGCACAATACCAGGTAAAAAGCGCGTAACAGCGCGCGATCCCGCTTCCCACATCACAAAGATAATAGGGTCCACCGGTGTGGACGCCGGGGATACAGGTGGAGAGAGCGGTGTTGATTCTGTGGAAGAAGTTACTGCCGGTGCAGCGGATATCTCCCGGCACGGTGGGCCCGGGCTTGCTCCACGTAGTGAGCCCAGGTCTCCCCGATGCGCCGGATCAGCTCGGCGTCGACCGGACGCACGATCCTGCCGGGAACCCCCATCACCAGCGATCCAGCGGGCACCTGCATGCCTTCGGGGATGACCGCTCCCGCGGCGATCACGCTGCCGGTTCCAATCCGGGCCTCGTTCAGCACCACACTGCCCATACCGATCAGGCACTCGTCTTCGACGATGCAACCGTGCAGCACCACCCGGTGCCCCACCCCGACCCTGCGGCCCACCCTGCATGGCATGCCCTCGTCCACATGGACGATGGAGCCGTCCTGCAGATTGGACTGCGCTCCTATCAGGATCGGGGCCATGTCGCCGCGAAGTACTGCGCCATACCAGACGCTGCTATCGGCCTCGAGCGTGACGTCGCCGAGGACTGAGGCTGTGGGTGCGATGAATGCGGACGGATGGATTACCGCGCTCATTTCGGCGCGGGGGGAAAGAGCATTTGGGTCCAGGCTTCCACCGGCGCTCCAGCCTTCAGCGCCGGATGCCAGGTGACGCTCCAGACAAAGTTACGTACCGCCCGCTCGAAGATCAGATCGTTGGACGGCCGCAATCGGTTGATGTCCACGGTCCGGCCCTCCGCGGAAACCTTTACCCAGAGCAGCGAGGGTCTGGGGCTTCCCTGAACTTCAGGCGGCACGGGGACAAAGGGTGGATTGACCGGTTTGGGACGTTCATCAAAGCATGCCCCGTCGGCGTTGTAGCCCGGCCCGGGTGCGCAGTGGTCGGTACCTCGGATCAGGGCGCGCTCTGCCCTGCGTGGCAGAACCGGTGACCCGAGTGGGGTGAGTTGGGGGGAGATATCCTGCACCTGTCCCGGTCGTACGACCACCGTGTCCGAGTAGAAGTTGAACCTCGGCGCCGAGATGGCAATTGCGTGAGGACCCGGTGGAAGGCGAGTGACCGGTTCGGTCACCGGGCGCTCGTCCACCATGACAGTCGACCCCCTGGGAAGGTCGACAAAACGAACCCCACCGCTGTCCACTGGCACAGAGTCGGTGCCCGGAGGAGGCTCGGCGACCTTGGGCCGCACCGGCTCCGCGGCCCGCACCGGTGCCGGATTTGGGGTGGGAGCAGGCGCAGGGACGGGCTGGGCGGCCAAGGTATCCGGCGAAGAAGCGGGTCGCGATACCGGCCCGCTGTCCGCTGTACTGGAGTTGGGCGGAGGAGCGGCGAGAGAATCCGCCACGGCGGACTGGCCCGCCGCGAACCCTCGTGAGCGATAATAGTAGTAGGCCCCTCCACCGCCCCCGAGGATCGCCAGAACCAGCCACAACCATGCCCAGGAAGAGCCACTGCTGCGCATGGCCGGGGAGCGGTCGGCGACGCGCCGAGGCAGGTCCCGTCGCTCTCGCGGGGTCGTCCGGCGGTTTACCAAGGGCGACTCGAGCGGCGTGGTCGGCTGGCTCACGATGAGTGGCGTGGCCGATCGTATCGGGCTGGCGAGCCCTGCTCCACCCCCGCCACCCACACCGGCCGCAACGGAGGCCCTGAGCGCACCTGGCGCCGCGACCGGTGAGCCCTGGAGAGAGGCCACCAACTCCTCGCAGCTCTGGAACCGGTCCGCCGGGTCTTTCATGAGCATGCGCTTGATCACCTCGAACAGGCGCCGCTCATCCGCGGTGATCAGCGATGGGTTGGGAATCGGCTCGGTGATGTGCTTGTAGCCGATGGAAAAGCTGTCCTCGCCATCGTAGGGGACTTCACCGGTCAGACACTGAAAGGCGACGACACCGAGGCTGTAGATATCGCTCCGGCCATCGATCGACTGGGCCCGAGCCTGCTCCGGACTCATGTAATGCGGCGTCCCGATGGACATCCCGGTTCCAGTGAGTCGCTGGCCGGAGGCCGCCTTGGCGATACCGAAGTCGGTGAGGACGCACTGCCCGAACTCATCGAACATGATGTTGTCGGGCTTGATGTCGCGATGGACAATACCCCGTTGGGCGGCATACCCCAGGGCACTGCCGGCTTCCAGCAAGAGGCGCCGAATTTGCGGAGGATTCAGCTTCTTCCGTTCGCCCAGGACGGTCGAGAGGGAGCCACCGCGGAGAAACTTCATCACGAAGTAGATCACCCGACCCGAGCGACCGACTCGATAGATGGCAATGATGTTGGGGTGCTCTAGCTGAGCGGCCGTGCGGGCCTCTCGCTGGAAGCGTTCCACGAACTCCGAATCGAAGGCGAGCGAGAACGGCAGGACCTTGATGGCGACCTCCCGCTCCAGGTGGCGGTCTCTCGCCCGATAGACCAGCGCCATGCCCCCGCGCCCCAGCTCTTCGATGATCTCGTACTCGGCGGTGAGCGCCTCGCGCACCAGATCGAGCTCCTGCAAGGTGCCCGTGGCGATGGCATGCACCGGCGTCGTGGCCATGAGATCGAGACCACACGAGGGGCAGAACTTGGACTTTCCAGTGATCTCGCTTCCGCAGCGGGAGCAGAACATGCGCGCAAGCTACCCTCCCCGACGGGGGAGTCAAGCGGATTGTGGCGTATCGCCAGAGGCCTTGCGGACAGCAAACGCCAAAGGGGGCAACTCAGTGCCCGGAATGAGGATCCGAGCGAATTTCCCCCGCCAAATTGGGCCTGTCCCCGGCATGCCACAGATGGCACGTCCCGTGCAGCACGTGGCGCCGACCTCCCCTGCCCACCGAGCCCGGAGAACTCGTGGTACCCTATCACACGATCGCGTTCAGTCAGCAGAAGCTAAGGGCCGCCCTCCGCCGCGTTGCCGGCCAGGAACCGGGGTTTGCCTACGGCTTCGTGGTGCACTCCCGGAGGCAACGTGAGAGCCCCAGCCTCGGGGTGATCACGCTGCAAGGGGAGAGCCTGGCCCTGAGCGAACGGCTGCTCCAGGCTCTGGACACCATGCCGCTCTGGCTCTTCGGACATGCGCGAATCTCTCTCGGTGCGGGCAGTTCGATCGAGGCCCCTGACTGGGGGCATGCCGACCCGCTCGATCGTCCGCTGGCCTCTCTGGTGATGCATATCTCGACCTTTGACCACAGTGCCGGCGTTACCCAGCACCTGGTTCAGGTCGAGGCGATGGTGAAGGCGGATACGCTGGTACAGCCGCTACTGGTCCTTACACCGTACCGGCCGTCAGCCTGGCCGATGTGAGGCAGAGAGCAGTAAGAAGTGAGCGGTAAGAAGTGAGCGGTAAGAAGTGAGAGGTAAGAAGTGAGAGGTAAGAAGTGAGAGGTAAGAAGTGAGAAGTAAGAAGTGAGAAGTAAGACGTGAACGTAACAGGCGAGGTGCGAGCAGTGGCGAGTAGTGAGTGAGCACGGGCCGAGTGGAACGACCCTTCCGAGAAGTCTCGCGGAAGGGTCGTTTGCTTGGTCTCAGTCCTTCCCTTTCTTGTCCTGGTCGACCACCTGAAACTCCTGTAGCCGGCGATCCTTCCTCCCGTTCTGATCGTTGATCGCAACCTCGAGGACGTAGTTGCCCGGCTTGAGTCGGTCCAGCTTCAGGCTGCGATGGGCCGCCGCGAGAGGCGGCCTGGCTTGCTCGTCGAACTTGAGGCTGATTGCGGCCGATCCGCCTCCGAAGATCTTCTTGAAGAGACCGCCACCGCCACCGCGCTTCCTCACAGTGACATGGACGGTGTACGGGTCTCCGGTGCTGAGTCCCTCCACCTCGTAATACAGCTCCATATCGTCGTTCCGCTTGAAGGTGCGAAGCGGGTTGAAGACCACCGTGTCGTTGGCGGTCCGTCGCCAGAACAGGTTGGTGTTTCGCGAGCCGAGGACCAGATCACTGAGTCCCAGAGCTGCGCCGAAGGGCTGCCCCACTCGCACCGTATCGGTGGGGAGCACCTCGCCCGCCTCCTCGCCCTGCTGAATCGCCAGCCGGTAGTGGTACCGCCCGACCGGAACCGGAAGCGAAACCCGCCCTACCAGGTGCTCGTTGGCCGGCACGGGAGCGGGTGAGACGAAATGGCGGGTGGTGTCCAGGGATGCCACGACCTGGCCCGTCGTGTCGGTGGCGACGAAGCGGACCCGAACGGAATAGAGGAACCCGCGGGTAACCGTTACCGGCTCCAGGCCGGAGCCCGCGATTGCGTACGCGATCTGCACCAGGTTCCCGGTCGTGTCATGTCCCACCGCGAGAACTTCGGAGTGGACCTTGAGCTCCTGAGGAAAGCTCAGCTCGTAGCTGTCGCTGTGGGTACCGAGCGCGATGCTTTCCTGTCCGACCCGGCGCTCCTCCGTCTGGTATCGCCCGGTTGCGATCCGCCCGGCGGCCTGGAGCCGCTGATAGATGGGCGACAACTGTTCCCGCGACAGGATCAGTTGCTCTGCCATCGGATTCCCAACGTCGATCCCCTGCCGAAGGGCGATCGTATTGCTGAACCCGAGCACATCAAACAGGCTCTCGACCAGCTTGAAGTCCTGCACATCCTCCCGCGCCATGAAATGGAAGACCAGGTCGCCATCGGGCCGGCTGTAGCGCCAGGATTCGTTGGGGTCGAGTCCTGGTGCCGCGTACGTCGCCCGGCTGGTGGGCTCTCCGTGCCGGATGTAGATCACACCGCGATCATCGAAGTCGCGGCTGCCCGACCGATACCGCTCCACGATGTCGTAGTGCCGGTTGTTGGAGGTGAGCTGAAAGTTCTTCCGGGCGTAGAAGATCCGGCGATAGTGTTCGCGCAGTCGCTCCCCGTCGGCCCGAAGCTCGATTCGATCTCGGCTGCTCCAGAAGTGTCGCAGATAGGTTGCTCGCTGGGCCCCGTGGGCGTTGTCGAACTCTCGAAGCACGCTATCCGAGGCGATAGTAGCGAGGTCGGTTCGATACGAGGCTACCGTGGTAGAGTCGTCGGACGCGGCGCCCTCATAGTAGGGCTGCATCCCGTCGAACCGCCCGAGTAGGAAGAGGGTGCGGGCCAATTCCAGCTGGCCCAAGCTGTGATTGCTCCCCTTGGCCAGGTAGCCGCGGAACGCGGCCAGGGCGGAGTCGCCGTCGCCTACTTCGCGCTCTACCCGACCGCGGGCGAGCAACACCTCCGGATCGCCTCCTGCCGGTGTCGAGCTGGCCCGCCGCAGCGCCTCAAGCGCGACGCCCAGCTTGATATTGACCCGCTGCCGCAGAGCGGTGTTGGACAGCTCGACCAGGCCGAGCACAAATCCGGGGTCTACCTCGGCCGACTTGGCGAAGGCGATCGCCGATCGGGTGAGAGCGTCCTTGCCCAGCATCGTCTTGATCCCGGTGACAAACGAGACCTGCGAATCGCCCACGCCGTACTCCGCCAGTCCCATCCCGTAGTGCGCATAGGGCCAGGTCGGCTGAAGATCGATGGCCCACTGGAATTCAGATGCGGCGTCGTCGTAGTGGGCCTGGCCACCGAGTTCACCCATTCGAAGCGAGAGGAAACCCAGCTTGAGATGGAGCACGGCATTGTTGCGGTCGCTTTTCGCAACTTCGATCAGGCGCCGCTCGAGCCCCAGCAGACCGCTGGAGTCCACGGTGGCGGCCAACGAGTCGCGGAAACGTTCCAGCATGGCGCGATCGGCTGGGACCTGGGCCGCGAGTCCGCGGGGAATAAGGAAAAGAGCGACCAGGCCGACTGCTGCGAGCCAATCACGGCCAAAATGCGCGCGGCCCTGCGAGGGATACGGCAGCAGCGCTCGTTTGGGGGAGTACATCAGCAGGTCCTCATTCGGGCGATCCAGAGGCGCCATGGCCGCGAGGTCCAGACCGGCACAGTCGCGGCGATGGGATCCGATTAGGAGACGCGCCGGCCTGGAGCCGGCCCACATCACGATTACTCCTGGGACGCGCGATCCCGGAGAAAGCGGCGAATGCCCTCAAACACCCCCAGGGCATAAAGTCGTTGCCCGGCCGGGGTGCGAAGAGCGGCCTCCTGCTCGGGAAGAATCATGAACAACCCCTCGGTGAGGATCGACGGCATCCACGTCCCTCGCACGAGGGCGAGGTCTCCCCGGCCGATGCCGAGGTCCCGAAGTCCGAGGCGAAGGAGCAGAGCTGCCTGGACGTCGCGGGCAAGCGGGACGCTCCGTGGCTGATTATAGAATACGCTGGTTCCGTTGCTGGTAAACGGATTCAACCCGTCGGGAAGCGCATTGTTGTGGATCGAAACCAGCAAGTCAGCATTGGCCGAGTCGGCCAACTTGACCCGAGGCCAGAGATCGACAGCGGTGTCCGTCGTCCGGGTCATCAGCACCCGGGCACCGGCCTGCTCCAGCAGGCGCCGCAGCTCCAGCGAGACGGCAAGATTCGCCTCGGCCTCGCGCAGGCCGGTGGGGCCATTGGCACCGGCGGGCGGGTGGCCAGGGTCGACCGCGATCAGACGACCGCGAAGCGGATTCCCCTGGTCGATCGCGGGCGGGCGCCGGATCTCGAGAAGCAGGTTGCCGCCCTCCCAGTGTATCCGATACCCCCAGACCGGTACTGTCAGATCGAGCGTGAGAGTGACCTCGTCCGCGGTGTTCTGGGCCCAGCTCATCCGGCGGACCAACGAATCCTCCGAGCCGTAGCGCATCCAGTCAACGTCTCCCACGGCACTGTAGAAACGGAGCGCCAGTGTATGCTCGGTCTCGGTCATCTGAAAGGGCACGCGTTGGCTGACCGGAATCCTGAGGGTGACTCGATTGGACGTTGGGATGAGCGTCACCGAACCGACCACTCCCAGTGGAGCCGGGGTCTCGCCCTCGATCGCGCGGGCGTCGGCCGCCGAGACCCAGGCCTCAGTGTCACGAGAGAGGCGCACCCGAAGATCACTGTTCACCCTGCCGAGCACCGACACTCGGGTGCCTGTAGGAAAGAACCAGTGATAGGTGCCGCCGGGCAGGGCCCGAGCCACGGTGATGCTGTCGGTATCTCCCAGACCGAGCGTGTCGTCATCGAACTGCGCGAGGGTTGGAAGCGTGTCCAGGGGCGCTAGTCGCAGCGGCCAGTGCACCCGCACGGTGTCGTTTCCGCGGATCGCTTCCGCCCAGGCCCAGGCGGTGTCCGGCGGTGTATTCAACCCGCCGCAGAGCCGCGCCCCAATACAACGGATCAGAGTCTGCTCGATCGCCGACAGGGGCACCGCCGCGCGGGTCGAGACCACCGGCCCAGGATCGGGACCTACGGAGCGGCCGCGGAGAATTCCGAGATAGCGTACCTGTGGTACGGGCACCTGTAGCTCATTGGTGTCCCGATCCAGCGCACGGACCACTGCGGGAACTTCTCGACCGGCCGGCTGGGGGGTAAGCGGAATGATGGTTCCATCGGCCAACCGAAGCCGAACCAGGGAGCCCTCACTGGCCCGTGCCGAGAGGCTGAGATACTCACTGCGAGGCCACCAGACCCTGCCCTGCGGCGCAAGCGAGGTCGAATCGATCCAAACCACACCCCGGCCGGCGCAGGGGCGTGTGGCAGTGCACGGGGCAGCCACGCCCGCTCGATGTACCGAATAGCTCAGCGAGGCGGAATCGGTGGGAGTACGGGCTTCGATCTGGAACCGCATCAGGCTATCCACTGGAAAGGGCAGCCAGGCAAGCCAGGCGCCGTTGGGCCAGACCCGCACCGGCTGGCCGTTGATCCAAAGGTGGGCGTCGCCAGTGCCCGCGGAGCCAAACATGAAGCTGGAATCGCGCAGTTGGATGACAGCGTCGGAGGGAGGATACATCACTCGCAGCGCGAGCTTGCCGCGCACCGGCACGATGGGTGGCAGACGACCGGAGCTGGTCACCGAGTCCGCCGTGCGCGTGGAGAGCATGCCTGGATGCGGCACGGTGGAGGGCGTGGGCCGCGAGGCGCAGGCCGCCCCGGCGACCAGCAGCGCCACCCCGCAGCTGTACCGGAGGCGGGTCATTGGTGCAAGGTACACGTTGACTGAGACTTACGCCAAACGTACGTTGACGCCCTCGGGGGCGCTCTCTAGATTCGTTCCACCCTCGCCCACGCCGACTGGATCACCTGAAGGGATTGCCCGAGTGACTCTCGCCGTCGCTGCTGGTCGCCCAATCGCAGACGGTCTCGAGAGGCATCGGGTCCTGAGTTCCGGATGACCGACGGCCCGGTACGTGTCTCTGTGTTCGGCAAGTCCGATCTTGGGCGCTCCAGAGATCACAACGAGGATTCCTTTCTCGTCGCCGATCTCACCAGCGGCAACGCGAGCCTGGCGCCGGAGGTCCGGGATCACGAGATCGGCCCTCGAGGCTCGCTCTTCATGGTCGCCGATGGCATGGGCGGAGCTGCGGCGGGCGAGCTGGCCAGTGCCATGGCCACCGATCTCATCTACCACCACCTGTCCACTGTCTGGACCCAGGACCCCAATCCTTCCGCCGGCCGCTTTGCCTTCCGGATGAAGGAAGCGGTGGAGCTGGCCAACGAGCGACTCTATGCCTACGCCCGGGAGCACCCCGAGGTAAGAGGCATGGGGACGACAGTGACGGCGGCCGGAGTATTCGGCCACGATCTCTACCTTACCCAGATCGGTGACAGTCGCGGGTACCTGGTGCGGAATGCCGAGGCAATTCAGCTCACCAAGGACCAGTCCCTGATGCAGCGCCTGGTGGACGCGGGCGAGCTCACGCCGGAGGAGGCCGAGCAGAGCGAGCGGAGGAACATCATTCTGCAGGCGCTGGGCCCGGATCCGCGCGTCAAGGTTGACCTCACCCGTCAAACGCTTCGGCGGGGCGATGTCCTGATCATCTGCTCCGACGGACTCTCCGGCCTGGTGAGGCGAGAGGAGTTCGCTCAGCTCGCGGGGGAGTTCCCTGATTTGCCGGAGCTCTGCTCCGCTCTGATCGACCGCGCCAACGAGCGAGGCGGCCCCGATAACATCACGGTGGTGACTGCCCGGTTCGACGGCGCCGGCCTGCCCGAGCCCGATCAAGCCGAGGGAGTCGGGTACCAGGTGTACGATCTCGATGAGAATGATGAGCCTCAGCCGCGGGAGGAGGCACCTGTTCCACCAGACCCAATCGCGGCGCCCGAACCCGACGCCCCACCACGGAGCCACCGGACCCGCAACCTGCTTGTTACTGCGGCCCTCTTGCTCGTTCTCGCGCTGCTCCTCGCATTTCTGCTCTGATCCCAAGTCGTGACTCAGGCTGAGCCGACCGAGACAGCCGGGCTCGACACCCCACTCCGGGTGCGGCTGACCTGGCTGGCGGCGCTCTCCTTCGCCTCGGGGTTTCCCTTCGGCCTGGTCAATGAAACGCTGCCGGTCTATCTCCGCACTCACGGCTCGGGATTGGTAGAAATCGGGCTGGTGAGCGCGCTCAGCTTTCCGTGGACCTTCAAGTTCTTGTGGTCGCCCCTGGTCGATCGGCTGGGCACCCGGCGGCAATGGATCGCGGCGTGTCTGACCGGGCTCACCGCGCTCACGCTGGTCCTCGCCTCCTACGAGTTGGGCGCACTGGCTCGAGGGTTTTGGGTCCTGCTCCTCGCGATCGTGACGTTCTCCGCCACACAAGACATAGCGATCGATGCCTACACCATCGAGGCGACTACCAAGCAGGAGCTGGGCGTCGCCAACTCCGTCAGGATCGCTGCCTACCGGGTCTCGATGTTCACTGCCGGCGGATTGCTGATCTGGCTTGCAGGCCGCACCGACTGGAAAACATCGTTCCAGACCGCGACCGTACTTCTCGCCGGGCTCACGCTCGCTTCCCTGCTGCTTCCCCTCTCCCGTCGTTCCGCCTCGCATCCCGCGTCGATCTGGGAGCCGCTTCGTGCCCTGCTCACCCGTCCCGGCATCTGGGCGGTTGCCGTCTTCGCCCTGCTGTTCAAGCTCGACATCGCCGCCATGGAGCCGATGACACGCCCGTTCTGGGTGGACCGAGGGTTCACCCTGGAGGAGATCGGGGCGATTCTGACTACCGGACGCATCATCGCAACGGTCACGGGAGCGATTCTTGGGGGGATCCTTACCACCCGTTGGGGCATCTTCCGATCGCTTTGGGTGCTCGGAGCAGTGCAGGCCTTCTCCAGCCTGGGCTATGCCGGCGCGGCTGCGGCCCAGCCCTCCAAGCCGCTCATGATCGGCGTGGCACTGTTCGAGAATTTCGCCGCAGGACTGGGTACGGCGGCGTTCGTGGCCTTCCTGATGTCGGTGTGCGAGCGGCGCTATGCGGCCACCCAGTACGCCGTGCTCTCCGCTCTCCTGGCACTGAGCCGGACGGTGGCGGGCGGGGCCTCCGGCGCGATTGCGGAACAGCTGGGCTATGCGAAGTATTTCCTGCTGACGTTCTTCCTGGGGCTGCCAGCGTTCCTGCTCATTCCGCGCTTCAGAGACAGTGAGCAGTGAGCAGTAAGGAGTAAGGAGTAAGGAGGAAGGAGGAAGAAGTGCACCGGCGGATCGCGTTTTGCCGCGTCGTGCCCGCCGGCGGAGCCCCCGCCGCTCCACCCTTCTCACTCCTCACTCCTCACTTTTTACTTCACACTGCTCTCTGCTCACTGCTTTATCCTGCTTTTCAGCCACCGGCCCACGGCTTCCTGCATCAACTGCTGCCGGTGCCAGGCCAGCAGCACGGGCGCGTCGCTGGGTAGCTCCTCCAGCAGACGCGGGTGGCCGAAGAGCACGATGAGATCTGCGGTTGGCGCGTGATGGAGCAACGCCTCCCGGCTGGCGGACCCGAAGCCGGCCCGGCCCTTCCATGCTCTAGGCTCTGCGAAAACCAGGAGCACTCGGGAGCCACCGGTGTAGCGCCCCATCAGCTCCGGCCCCAGGGTCTCCTGGGTGTAACTGCTCGGTCCCGGCGGGTAGGGGCCTCCCTGGTCATCATCCACCACGGGCAGGTCGAGAGGTGCCTCGAGTGTCGGAGCGCTCCCCCGAATCATGGCATCTTCCAGCAGCGCGTCAGCTAGGGCCTGCGCCGTCTCGAAGGGGCCACGGGTGACTGGTGGCGTGGGCGCTGTCGCGGATGCGAGGGCTTGCCCGTAGCGCCCCAGTGCCTCCGCCAAGCGACTCTCCTCCAATGCCCCGCTGGCGAGCGCCTGATCGAGCGCATCTCTCACTCGCCGCGGATCGTTGGGATAAAGGAGCAGGTCCACGCCCGCCCGGATAGCCTCTACGGCGGCGTCAGACTCGCGACGACCGCCCAAGGCACCATCCATGATCAGCGCGTCGGTGACCACCAGCCCGTCGAAGCCGAGCTCGGTCCGCAGGAGTCGAAGTAGCCTGGGAGATAGAGTCGCCGGGAGGTTGCTCTCATCCAGGCCCGGATAGGCGACGTGTGCGGTCATGATCGATGCGACGCCGCTCTCCACTGCGACGTTAAAAGGAACCAGATCGGCGCCGAGCAGGACCTCGCGGCGGTCGCTTACCACCGGGAGCGCCACATGGGAATCAACCGCGGTGCGGCCGTGTCCGGGATAATGCTTGGCGCAGGCCAACGCGCCTGCGCCCTGGCATCCCTCCACCCAGTTGCGGACCAGGGTGGCGACACGTTGAGGATCGCTCCCGAACGCGCGGGTCTGCACAATGGGGTTTTCCGGCAGGACGTCGAGATCAGCTACGGGAGCAAAGACCCAGTTGATGCCGACCGCGCGAGCCTCCTGCGCCGTCACCGCCGCTGCCCAGCGAACTGCCGCGGGATCGCCGAGCGCGGCCAGGGCAAGGGGAGGAGGAAATTCGGTCAGGCCGGCGATCTGCTGCCCCGCCCCCCGCTCCAGGTCGGACGCGATGAGAAGCGGCCGCTCCGCCCTTCGAAGGAGATCGGCGGTCAGCCGACGCACCGCCTCGACAGTTCCCCCGAAGATGATGAACCCGCCGACGCCAAGATCGAGCGCATCGGCGATCATACCTGCCTCGTGACCGAACCCGCCGTCGGGTCGGTAGCGGAGCGCCGGCAGTAGGAGCCGTCCGGAGTTCATCCGATTAGTGCTCATGCGGGCGTCACCGTACCCAGGACCCTCGGTCCGCTCGCTCCCGTCGCTGCGGGCAAGTTTCCTGGCTGTCCGTGCAGCGTGAGATAGCCCAGGAGCGCAAAAGCGACGGCCTCCTTCGCGTCACCGGGAAAGAACAGGTCATCGAACCGGCGTAACGGATGGGCACCCGGCAACGCCTCGAGGTGCCGCTGCAGCGAGCTCATGAGCCCAGGATGATGGCAGCCGCCTCCCGAAGCCACCACCTCGGCGTCGCCCGGAATCCAGCGGCCCACCGCGCCGGCTATGGTCCGGGCAGTGAGCTCGACCGCAGTCGCAACCCCGTCCGGCCCGGGCACCCGCTGGTGAAGCGCGCAGGCATAGCCATCACCGAATCGCTCTCGACCGGTACTCTTGGGGGGTGGGGCCGCGAAGAAGATATCACTCAACAGCTCGCGCAGCACTGGTTCGTTGGCCGTGCCTTGCGCGGCGAGCTTGCCATCACGATCGAAGGAGCGGCGTGGGTCCAGCTGCCGGGCAACTCCATCGATCACCGCCATGCCGGGCCCGGTATCGAACGCCAGTACCCCGCCCTCGTGACCCCGTCTCGGCACGTACGTGATGTTCGCCATTCCGCCAAGGTTGAGCAGCACACGAGGCATCTCCGGTGCGGCAAACAGCAGGAGGTCCGCCATCGGGACCAGGGGCGCCCCCTGGCCGCCGGCGGCGACGTCCCGGGCGCGGAAGCCACTCACTACCCGCACGCCGAACCGCTCGGCGAGGATAGCCGGCTCGCCCAACTGCCAGGAGACGGCGGGCGGCTCGTGCCAGATGGTCTGCCCGGGGAAGGCGATCAGAGTGAGCTCCGAAGCAGGTGTGTGGGCCTGTACCAGCAGCGTCTCCACCGCCTCGGAGGCCCACTCGGCAAGATGCACGTGGAGACGAGCCAGCGCGGGCGCTGCGGAACGGCCGTGGACGGGCGAGGGGTCCAGCGCAGCCTGGAGCTCCGCCCGCTCCGCGTCAGTGTAGGGTCGAGTGATGAAATCCAGCAAGGTGGCATGGGTAGGCCCATTGATCCGCACGAGTGCCGCGTCCACCCCATCGAGTGACGTCCCGGACATGAGACCTACCGCAAGCGTGGGAGGCTCGGTCATCCGGTCCGCACTGGCGGAGGGTCGCCCACAATCGGCCGCAGCCGGCCGGCGTGCTCGGCCAACAGCTGCTCGGCCTCATCCCGGGAGATGCCGCGCCGGGCCATGACAATGGCGGTCTTCACCTTGCCATCGGCCGCCGCGAGAACGCTCCGCGCCTCCTCCCGGCCCAGCCCCGTCGTCTCCATTACAATCCGCTGCCCCCGATCGACCAGCTTGTCGTTCCAGGCGCGGAGGTCCACCATCAGATTGCCGTACACTTTGCCGACCCGGATCATGGCGCCGGTGGTGAGAGTATTGAGCACCAGCTTGGTGGCGGTACCTGCCTTCATTCGAGTGGAGCCGGTGACGATCTCGGGGCCCACCAGAACGGTGACACAGACGTCACAGGTGTCTCGCAGAACCGCGGGGGGCTCGGAACAGGACACGAGCGCGGTGCGGGCGCCCAGCGCCTGGGCACGCGAGAGCGCCGCGCGCACAAACGGCGTCGTGCCGCTCGCCGCGATTCCTACCACTACGTCGTCGGCGTTCACTCGACGCGAGTCCATTTCGGCGATTGCGGCGTTGACGTCGTCCTCCGCTCCCTCCACCGACCGCAGGAGGGCGGGCGAACCGCCGGCGATCACCCCCACGACCATCTCCGGCGGGGTGCCGAACGTGGGTGGGCACTCGGCGGCGTCGAGCACGCCAAGGCGACCGCTGGTGCCCGCGCCGACGTAGATCAGCCGTCCTCCGGCGCGGAACGCCGTCTCGATGAACTCGATGAGACGGGCGATTTCGACCCGGGCGCGGGCGACCGCGCCCGGCACAGTCGCGTCCTCCCCGCCGATGAGATCGACGATCTCGACTGCGGCAGCAGTATCGATAGTAGAGCTACTGGGGTTGCGCCGTTCGGTCAGGCGCGAGTCGAGGTAGTCGTCAGCCACGTGCCCGAAACGTAGGAGTATCCAGGCGCCAGCCTGGGGCTAAATTAGAGCGCGTTCGATTTGCGGGGCAACCTACCGCGGCGCTTTCATTATTTCCAGCGAGGACCCTCGTGCCGATCCATCGCGTCTGGCGATTCCCACTTTCCCTTGCACTCCTACTGCTTCTACTGGCGTGCGGAACCAACCCTTCCCCGACCGCCACAACCGGAGCCGCGCCCACCTGGCGCTACACCGGAAAGGCGCAGGTCAGTGAAGGGCACAGTGCAATGGTGGTCTCGGGGAGTCCGATCGCGAGTGAGGTCGGCCGGGACATTCTGCGGCAAGGTGGCGGCGCCGTCGATGCGGCCGTTGCGGTGGGATTCGCCCTGGCTGTGGTCCACCCCGAGGCTGGAAACCTCGGTGGCGGCGGATTCATGGTGATTCGCCTCCATGACGGCACGACCCAAGCACTGGACTATCGCGAGACAGCCCCCGCCCGAGCGTCCCGCGATATGTATCTCAATGCCCAGGGGGAACCCACCGAGCGCAGCATCACCGGGCAACTCGCCGCCGGCGTCCCGGGCTCGGTCGCGGGTCTAGTTGAGGCCCAGCGGCGCTTTGGGCGGTTACCCCTGGCGTCTGTTATCGACCCTGCCATCCGCCTCGCACGCGAAGGCTTCCAGGTCGATGCCTATCGGAGCGAGTCGATCGCGGACGACAGCGCGCGGCTCGCGCTGTTTCCCGCTTCAGTCGCCAGTTTTTTGCCGGGAGGCAAGCGGCCGGAGCCGGGTAGCACTCTGCGACAGCCCGATCTCGGGGCCACGTTGGAGGCGATCAGAGATAGTGGGAGCGCCGGCTTCTATCGCGGACGGGTGGCGGAGCTCATCGTCGCGGAGATGGCGCGAGGTGGCGGACTGATCTCGCTGAAAGACCTGGCGGACTACCGAGCGGTGTGGCGGTCTCCGATCACGATCAGTTATCGGGGGTACACCATCTACTCCATGCCCCCCGCCTCCTCCGGCGGCGTCACCATGGGGGAGATTCTCAACATCATGGAGGGGTATTCGCCGCTGCCCCCCTTCGGGTCCCCTGCCCTGATCCATCGGGAGGCGGAGGCAATGCGGCGAGCCTTCACCGACCGCAACACCTTTCTCGGCGATCCTGCGTTCGTCCATAACCCGGTGGACCGGCTGCTTTCCAAGAGGTACGCAGCGGAACTCCGGCGGGGTATCGGTGAACGGGCCAGTGCCACGCCGAAATTCGAGGCCAGTGCCCGATCGGGGGCTTCCACGACCCACTATTCCGTGGTGGACGACCACGGGAATGCGGTGAGCTGCACGACCACGCTGAACAACAGTTATGGCAGCGCGGTCACCGTCACGGGCGCGGGCTTCCTGCTCAATGACGAGATGGACGACTTTGCTACCGCGCCGGGCAAGCCCAACATGTATGGCCTGGTGCAGGGAGAGGCGAACGCGATCGCACCGGGTAAGCGGATGCTATCGGCCATGACGCCGAGCATCGTTCTCGACCCCAAGGGGCAGTTGCATCTGATCGTGGGCACGCCCGGTGGACCGCGCATCATCACCATGGTGTATCACGTCATCTCCAACGTGATCGACCATCGCATGGCGTTGGCGCAGGCGGTGGAGGCACCGCGGATTCATCACCAGGGCCTACCCGACGAACTTTACACTGAGAAGGACGCCTTTCCGGAAGCAACGCTCGATAGCCTCCGGGCGCGCGGGCACCAGGTCGAATCCAAAGGATATTGGGGCGATGTGGAGGCGATCGTCCGCACCCCGACAGGCTGGCAGGGGGTGAGCGATCCCAGGCGGGGAGGCGGAGCGACGGGATACTAGACGGCAGTGAGGAGTGAGGAGTGAGAAGTAAGAAGTAAGGAGAGTAAGGAGTGAGAAGTAAGCAGAGGAGCACTCCTTGCCCCGAGAGCAGCGAGGAGTAATGAGTAAGGAGCAATGAGGCTCCCCGTACTCAGTACCCCTCACTCCTCACACCGTACTCCTTACACCTCACTCCTCACTTCTTACAGCTCGTCTAGGTTCCTGCGATCAGCTTGTCGTCCAGCTTGATGGTCACCACCGTTCCCTGGGGGACCACCACATCGCGGTCCTTGGTCTCGACCGCGCGCTGGGTGCCCACGGCACCGCCGATGACGCCGCCGATCACGGCGCCCTTGGTGCTCCCCCCCAGTACTCGGCCGACCACGGCACCGATCGCCGTCCCGGCTCCAACCTTCGCGATGTCACCCGCGTTCGTCTTCCGCCCCTGAAGCGTGGTCTTGACGTTGGAGATCGAGGCGTTGATGGGCTGGGACTTGCCGTTGATGGAGACCGCGGTCGCGTCGAGCGTCAGTGTCCCAGTCGTATCCGACTTGTTCTCGGATTCTTTGAGGGCCGTGACCTTGAGCGTGACCTGCGAACCTGCCGGAATGACGACTCGACCGCTCGCGTCCTTGACATCCGCTCCCACCGTAGCGGTGACCTCATCCCCGACCTTGTTCTTCTGAGAACGAATCTCGGCGTCGGTGCTGGCTGAGAAGCTGGTGCCGGCGGGCAGTTCCTTGGCAGCCGCCGCTGCGGGTGCCGTCTCGGTGCCCGGCGCGGGATGCCCTGGAATGGGCTCGATCCTCTTTCCCACCGGGGTGGGCGCGGGTGCGGGCTTAGGTGCTGCTGCCGGCGGCTTTGGCTTGGCCTTGGGCTTTGGCGCGGGAGCAGGCGCTGGCGTTGCCGCCGCAGAAGTCGTATCGGCGTGGGTGCTATCGGCACGCGCCGTATCGGCCGACGCGTTGACCGGAGCGCTGGAATCCACCGGCGCCAACTGGAGATCGCGGTTGAGGCTGTCGGCTGACGCAACATTCTTCTTGTCGCCACGGCCGCAGGCCGCGACCGCCGCCAACGCCAGCACTGCGAGCATGGTTCTCGACATCGATCCCTCCTTGAGTGTGACTTGCCCGGGTTCCGCGACTCGGTGACATTCCACCGACGATCATGAACGAGCTGCGGTCCCTCTGGCCTTACCTGCTGACCTACCGCCGAAGTTATGCCTTCGGCTTGGCGCTAGTCGCCATCTCTAACTTCTTCCTTACCCTCGGTCCCCGTTTCCTGCAGCACGGGATTGACGCCCTGCGCCGGGGCTCTTCGTTCCGCGAGGTCCAGTCTGCCGTGGCGTTCCTCCTGGGCGTGGCCCTGCTCGGAGGCGTCGCCCGTTTCGGCATGCGGCAGTTGCTCAACAGCGGCAGCCGCAGGGTCGAGACCGACCTGCGGGACAAGCTCTATCAGCATCTGCAGCGGATGTCGGCCGAATTTTACGACCGGTACCCCACCGGCGATGTGATGTCCCGCACCACGAACGACCTGCTGGCCGTTCGCATGGTCGCGGGTCCTGCACTCATGTATCTGGTGGATACTATCATGCGGGCCCTCCTAATTGCACCCGCCATGATGGGTATCAGCCCCCGGCTCACCCTCCTGGCATTGATTCCGCTCCTGGGCTTGCCCATCGCGATGGTCTCGCTGGGCCAGGTTATCCATCGCAGGTCTCAGGCCATCCAGGCTCAATTCGCGGATCTCACCAGTCAGGCGCACGAGAATCTCTCAGGTGTGCGCGTGGTACGAGCTTACCGGCAGGAGCAGGCGGAGATCCGGCAGTTCCACAAATTGAGTGAGGAGTACCTCGACCGGAATCTTGGCCTCGCCAGGATACAGGGACTGTTCTTTCCCTTGCTCACATTGCTTGGCGGGTTGAGCGCGGTCACGGTGCTCTATGCCGGTGGCCGCCTGGTCATGGCTGGCAGGGTGAGCGTGGGTGAGTTCATCGCGTTTGGGGTTTATCTGGCGATGTTGGTCTGGCCGATGATCGCGCTCGGCTGGGCAATCAGCCTGGTTCAGCGGGGCGCCGCGTCGATGGCGCGAATCAACCAATTGTTCCGCGAGCGGCCCGCGATCACCAGCCCTCCTGCTCCGACTACTCTTCCGGCAGCGCTGGGTGGCCGCGCCGTGGAGTTCGATGGAGTCTGGTTCCGGTATCCTGGAGCAGCCGAACGAGGCTGGGTCCTGCAGGACATCACCTTCAAGGTGCCGCCTGGCCGCTCGCTCGCCATAGTGGGGGCAACTGGCGCGGGAAAGTCCACTCTGGCGGACCTGCTGGTCCGGGCGTACGACCCGGACCGCGGCTCGGTCCGGTTCGATGGCATCGACCTGCGGCAGCTCTCGCTTTCCGAGTTGCACCGCGCGGTCGGCTTTGTCCCTCAGGAAACCTTTCTGTTCGGCGAGACCGTAAGAGAGAATGTCCTGCTGGGCGCACCCGACGACGGCCGATTGGAGCGAGCGGCCGAGGTCTCTCAGCTCACGGAGGCGATTCCCTCCCTCCCTCTGGGCTTCGATACGCCCCTAGGTGAACGGGGCATCAACCTGTCGGGCGGACAGAAGCAACGGACGGCCATCGCCCGGGCACTGGCCCAGGACCCCCCGATCTTTGTGCTTGACGATGCGCTGAGCGCCGTCGACGCTCAGACGGAAGCTCGAATTCTCAGGGCACTACGCGGCGCCCTCGAGGGTCGCACCAGCATCATCGTGTCCCATCGTCTCGCCGCGGTAAGAGAGGCGGACTGGATTGTGGTACTCGATACTGGCAGGATCGTTGAAGAGGGTACCCACGCAGATCTGATCGCCAGGGGTGGCAGGTATTGGGAGTTGCTTCGCCGGCAGCAACTGGAAGAAGAGTTGGAGGAAGAAGCCGTATCCGATTGATCGCGCTGGTGGTGCTCCTCACAGTTCCAGTTCCCCTTGTCGGCCAGCAGCCCCGGAATCGATACGATTCACTGGGCATCTCGATCGTCCCCGAGCTCAATCGACTCCGGCGGGACCCGCCGGGGTACGCACGTTATCTCGAGGCGATGCTCCCCCACTTCGAGGGCACGCTACTGCACCGGTCCGCCCGTCCGGGTCTTCGCACCGAGGAAGGCGCTCCAGCGGTCGAGGAAGCGATCCGGGTGCTACGACAGACGCGACCCATGGGCGCGCTTCGGAGTTCGCCTGGTTTGTCCCACGCGGCCCGCGACCACGTGCGGGACCAAGGTCCGATCGGGTCCCTGAGTCACCGGGGCACCGACTCCAGCACGCCGGCCATCCGAATGAACCGCTACGGTCGTTGGGATGTCGCGTCCGGGGAGAGCATCACCCTGGGCAGCAACCCGGCCAGGGACGTGGTGCTCCAACTCCTCATCGATGATGGCGTCCGGGATCGGGGTCACCGCAAGACACTGCTCGACCGCCACTACGCCGTGGCAGGAGCCGCGTGTGGCCCTCATCGGGAGTTCCAGCAAATCTGCGTGATCGACTTTGCGGCGAGATACTCAGAGGCTAGAGCTGGTTCCTGAGAAATTCCGGGGTAAGCTGCTGGAGCCAACCTGCCAGGCGGGTGAACTCACCGCTCACCAGAAGCACACCGACGAATACCAGCAACGCGCCGCTCACCCGCATGACCCAGGGGAGGAATCGGCGGAACCGCTGGAACCACTTTAGGAAGGATTCGATCGCCCAGGCAGCCAGCAGAAAGGGCACCGCCAGGCCGGCAGAGTACACAGCGAGCAGGAGCATTCCTCGCGAGACCTCCCCCGAGGTGGCAGCCAGACCGAGAATTCCCCCCAGCACCGGACCGATGCAGGGCGTCCATCCAGCGGCGAACGCCATGCCCACCAGCGCCGAGCCGAGGTATCCCACTGGCTTGTCTTCCAGATGCACTCTCCGCTCTTGTCCCATCCAGCCAACCTTGATCGCACCAAGGCAGATCAGGCCGAATGCGATGATGAGTACACCGCCGATCCGCTGGAGCCATACCTGATAATGATTGAGCGCCCGGCCGAGCGCCGTCGCACTCGCGCCCAAGAGCACGAAGACCAGTGAGAAGCCGGCCACGAAGAGCACCGCGTGCACCAGCGCCACCCTTCGACGAGCGCCCATCTCAGGCAGCGACATTCCGGTCAGGAACCCGATGTAGGAAGGCACCAGTGGCAGGACGCAGGGCGACAGGAAGCTCAGCAGGCCGGCCGCGAAGGCGACGAACAACCCCAGGGTTACCGGCTCGTTCATAAAGAGCCCAGTTCCCGCTGCCGGCACTCTCGGCAAACGCCGTAGATCTCGACTCGGTGGCGATTGTGCTGAAACCCGTGCTCGTCGGCGATGATGGGGAGCATTCGCTCCAGACGCTCGTTCTGGAACTCGACCACCCGGCCGCAGCGTTCGCAGATCAGGTGCTCGTGGTGTGCTTGGGCCGGCATGGGCTCGTAACGCTTGAACCCCTCACCGAAGTCATGGGCACGAACCAGCCCACTCTCCAACAGAACATCCAGAGTGCGATATACTGTCGCCGTGCCCACTTGTTCACCCTTCTCCCGGAGCCTGCGACGGATGCCATCGACTGAGAGATGGTCCTCGGCCAGGAGGACGGTTTGTGCTACCAGGGCGCGCTGGCGAGTGACCGGCAGGCGATGATCTCGGAGATAGCGGCGGAAACGCTCAAGGAGGGCGGCCCGCTCACCCCTATCGAGGTGGGCCATGGTCGAACGTGGCGAACCAGGTTGCGGGCGAGACGGGGAGGGGCGGCTGCTCGTCGTCGATCCGCTTCTGGGCTTCCTGCAGCAGTCGGGTGAGGGCCTCGACCGGTCCGCTGCCGACCTCTTGAACCGTGGCCTCGAACTTCCCCCGCTCCTTCCCCTTGATCGCCAGGGCGTAACGGGCCGTGTAGATCCGGCGTCGCTCACCATCCACCCGCGACAGCACCGCAGTGCCCCATTCGCGGCCTTCCCGCCGCAGCGGAGCGAAGGTCCAGACTCCATCCACCTGGTCGGGAGGGACCACCTCGGCGACCGCCTGCGCCAGGCGGATCCATCCGGCATCGCTACGTCCTGCCTCTGGACGAAAAGACGCACTCATGTCGTGCTCTGCTCCCATCGCTCGCAATAGAACCGGAGGACGTGCATGAAGTCCTGGGCATTGGTCACGACCCCGTATGCCTGATGAGTACCCCGATCGCGCAGCTTGTTGACCACGAACTCGGTCTGATCCACACAGATGGTCATCAACGGAACCGGGACGCCGTCACATTGATAGAAGGCCGGCAGCATGTTCCCCACGGCGATCGCGTGAAGCGCAGTGGCCACAAAGACCGCTCCGGTGGCCTTGACAGTGTGTTCTCGCATGGCGTCCTGGGCCTCAAGGGTGTCGGAGTACACCCCCGGGAGTGGGCCATCGTCCCGGATCGATCCGGCCAGGACGTGGGGAATCCGCTGGGTCACCAATGCGTGCATGATCCCGGTCTTGACCAGGCCGGTAGCCACCGCGGCCTCGATCGAGCCGGCCGCGCGCACTCGGTTGATCGCTCGCATGTGCAGACCGTGACCGCCTTCGGTGGGTTGCCCCGTGTTGCTCATGCCGAGGGTCGTGCCGAAGATCGCTGCCTCAATGTCGTGAACCGCAACCGCATTGCCCGCCAGCACGGCCTGAACGTATCCGTTGCGGATGAACCACTCGAAGTCGGCTCGTGCCCGTGAGTGCACCAAAGCCGGGCCGATGACCCACACGAGATAGCCTCCCCGGCGCTTCTCCTCTCCCACTCGCGCGGCCAGCTCCTCGTAATTGACCGGCCGTTCCCGACTCACCTCGGTGGACATGAAACGGAACTCGTTGGCGCCATGCGCCCCGCCCAGAAATCCCTGGGTGTGAACCACGATACCTTGGGTTCCGTCTTCGGCCTCTCCCATGGCCACCATTTCACCTCGCCTGAGACGGCGCGGCTCGATGGTCTCCAGGGCCCCTTCCCGCTTCACCACCACGCAGTCCATCCTCGGCCGTGAAGGCGCGAGCCACTTTCCTGCCACTTTGATGTAGGTGGGGAGATTAGAGGTGGAGAAGAACCCCTCTGGCAGGACGCCGTCGCCGGGGAGCGGGGCGAAACTGGCATCCGGAGCGCCAGCAAAGGGCGGCTTGGAGAAGTCGGGAGCGGTGTAGGTGGCCTCTGACATAGGAGCCTGGAAACCTAGGCCGGGAGCGGGATTGGTTCAAGCATCACGCAGGCCGCCAGGCGCACAGTGTGCCTCGGAGCCGTGATCGGATATCGCACCGGGTCCAGCCCCTAGCTTCCGGCGGGGCTACAGTAGCGACAGCGGATCTCGATCGAGCACGACGCGAGTGGCCCGCCCCCTGGGGACTCGGCGCGCGGCATAGCGCACCACTCTTCCCAACGATTTCGACGGGCCCTTGAGCAGGACGTGCCAGCGCCACCGGTCCTTGATCCGGGCTAAGGGGCAGGGCGCCGGCCCGAGCACCGTGATCGGCAATTCATGGCGTCCGACCAGTACCGAGCACCAGTCTGCCACCTCCGCAGCTGCGTTGCCCACCTCACGCTCGTCAGCTCCAGAGACCAGCAGGTTCACCAGGGCCGTCTCCGGCGGATACGGCGGCGACCGGCGCAGCGCGCGCTCTTCCTCGACGAATCCTGCAACGTCATGCGCCGCGGCTCGGACCAGCGCGTGGTGCATGGGATGGCGGGTCTGCACCAGGACCCGTCCGCCCTTGGGTCCTCGTCCCGCGCGGCCGGCGACCTGGGCCAGGAGCTGGAAGGTTCGCTCGGACGAGCGGAAATCAGGCAAGTAGAGAGCGATGTCGGCATCGACCACGCCTACCAGCGTAACGTTGGGAAAGTCCAAGCCCTTTGCGATCATTTGGGTGCCGATGAGCACATCCACCTGCCCCGCCTCCACCGATGCCAGAATCCGTTGGTGAGACCACTTGGTGCTGGTGGTGTCCAGATCCATCCTGGCTACCCGCGCGGCGGGATACCGCTCCGCGAGAAAGCGTTCCAGCTGTTGGGTGCCGATCCCGCGCATCTCCTGCACCGGACTGGCACAGGCACGGCAGGTCAGCGGGAGCGGCTCGCGGTGATCGCAATAGTGGCACCGAAGTCCCGGGGGATACTGGTGCACAGTGAGGGAAATACTGCACCGGGGGCATTGCCAGACCTCGCCACAGTCCGGGCATTGCAGAAAGGAGGCAAACCCGCGGCGGTTCAGCAGGAGGAGCGCCTGTTCCCGCCGGGCGAGGGTCGCGACGACGGCGGCGTCGAGCGCTTCAGACCAGGCGAGCGGCCCAGCACTCGCCCTGGGAGCCGCGCGCAGATCGACGATCTCCACTTGGGGGAGCGGGCGCGCTGCAATCCGCTCCGGCAATTGCAACAGCCGGAGGCTCCGTCCCCCTCGGACCATGGTCTCGAGTGAAGGTGTGGCGCTTCCGAGCAGTAAGCGGGCGCCCTCGATCCGGGCCCGAACGGCGGCAACATCCCGAGCGTGGTAGCGCGGCGTCTCGCCGTTCTTGTAGCTGGATTCATGTTCTTCGTCCACCACGATGAGGCCGAGCTCGGTGACCGGGGCAAATACCGCCGAACGGGCGCCCACGGCAACCCGTCGTTCTCCTCGCCGCAGCAGGCGCCAGGCATCGGCCCGCTCACCCTCAGAGAGCGCGCTGTGCAGCACGGCGACCTGCTCACCGAAGGCGCCCCGCAGGCGTCCGACCGTTTGAGGTGTCAGACCGATCTCGGGCACCAGCACGATCGCGCTCTTTCCTTCGGCCAACACCCGCCGCACCGCCTCGAGGTAGACCAACGTCTTCCCGCTCCCGGTCACGCCGAACAGCAGGGCGCCTTCGCCGCTCGACATCGAGAGGATGGCCTGCAAGGCTGCCCCCTGCGCAGGGGTCAGGGGGCCAGGTGGTGGCGGCGCGGGCGACCCGGCGAAGGGATCGCGTACCCGCTCGCTCTGCTCCACTTGCACCAGCCCCTCCTGCTCCAGCGCCCGCACCACGTTGGCAGAGAACCCCAGCTGAGTGGTGAGATGCCGATATTGCGCGCTTCCGCCGAGCCCCTCGAGGGTCTCGAACAGGCCCCGTTGCTTGGGCCGGCGCTTGAAGAGCGAGGCTCGTTCCAGCAGCGTGGGCGCATCATGGACTATGGTCACCACCCGCTCAGTCAGGGCCGCCGCCGCGGTATCCGGAGGCTCGATCCGGAGGGTCACCGCTCCCACCCGGCCTAATCGGTCGAGCACGTCCCAGAGCGGACGCCGAAGCGCGCGGGCCGCAGTGGCAACCGACGCCTCGCCTCCCTTGCGTTCGAGCCACTCCAATACCTCGCCTGCCAGGCCACCCGTGCTACGGGCCGCCGGCGCCAGGACGGCAATCACCTTCGACTCGCCCCACATTCCGCCGGGGAGCATGCACTTGAGGGTGAGCCCAAGCGGTGCTCCGTAATACCCGGCGATCCACTCTGCCGTCGCGAGCAGCCCTGGGGGAATGGCGGGTTCGCTGTCAGGTGCGGCGAGGATATCGCGTGGCGCCGCCGTTGGCGGGGGCACGTCGCAGGAGACCACCACCCCGATGATCTCCTTGCGGCGCACCGGAACCACGACTCGGGCGCCCGGTCGAATCCGATCGCCCAGCGTCTCAGGTATGCGGTAGGAGTACGAGGATGCGAGGGGGAGCGGTAGCGCGACTTGAGCGAAGCGCGAGGTCATCTCCGCCGAAGGCCAAGCCCCGGACCAGTTGGGAGGGTCACCTGGCCACCATCAATGGTCGCTCCGACGAAGGGGTCGGAGTCCAAGAGCGCCGCGCCGTCGAGATCCACGATATCAACCAGCGGAGTGAAGTGGGCAGCGGCGGTAATCGCGATCGAGCTCTCGATCATGCACCCGACCATGACCATCATGCCATGCGCCCGGGCAATGGCGATCATCCGGAGCGCTTCGCGCAGGCTACCACACTTGGCGAGCTTGATGTTGATGCCATCCACCTTGCCTACCAGCGGCGGAATGTCGGCGGCGGTGAGGCAGCTCTCGTCCGCGATCACCGGGATGTCCGCAACCCGGGTGATGGCCGCCAGCCCGTCGAGCTCTGCCGGAGGCAGCGGCTGCTCCAGAACGGTCACCCCGAATTCTTTGAGTACCGGGAGCATGCGGATGGTGTGCTTTACCGTCCAGCCGCAGTTCGCGTCGACTCGGATCTCTTTGTCGGTGATGTCGCGAATGGCCTTCAGGGTTTCGATGTCGCGCTCGGTTCCCAATTTGATCTTGAGAATGGGATACGGCTCGGCCTCGAGCACCTTGGCGCGGATCCGCTCGGCGCTATCCAGCCCGATCGTGAAGGTGGAGCGAGGTGCCTTGGCCGGGTCCAGCCCCCACAGCCGGTACACCGGAATGTCGAGCCGCTTGCCCACCAGATCATGCAACGCCGAGGACAGAGCAGCCCGGGCCGACGGGTTGCCCCGAAGGGCGAGCTGCCATCGACGTTCCGCCTCCTCGATATCGAACGGATCTTCGGGCATGACGGCGGCGTAGAGATTCAGGGCCGCGAGCACCGTCTCCGGGGTCTCGCCGTAAAACCTGCTGGGCGCTGCTTCTCCCCAGCCCTCGCAGCCTTCCCGGTCGCGCAGGCGAACCCAAATCGTCCGGTAATCGCTCTGGCCGCCACGAGCGATGATGAACGGATGCCGGGTGCGCAGCTCGAGGACCTCGGCCTCCATCCGCAGGTGCTGGGGCACGCTGCTTCTCGTCGTGGTCGTAGTCGCCATAGAACGCTCCGAAGAATTGTAGACTAGGCGAGCGCCCGAACGTGCGCCAGCGCCCCCTCGGCCAACCGTTCGGGGATATAGCCCCCTTCGAGCAGGCCCACAATCGGCACGGCGGGAAGATGATCTCGCAACCGGGTGGTGAGTTCCGCGTAGTGCACCGGCTCCAGCGTGAACCCACCGAGAGGGTCGCCCGCCATCGCGTCAAAGCCGGCTGAAATCAGGACCAGATCAGGGGACCAATCGCTGGTCGCTGCCGTGATCGCAGCCCAGAGATCACCCACATAGAGCGATGGCGGCTTTCCCGGCCCACGGGGCACGTTGAATACGTTGCCCACCCCGCGCTCATCGGCCATTCCAGTCCCGGGATACCATGGGTGCTGATGCAGTGAGACGTATCGCACCGTCGGGTCGGCTTCCACCAGCGCCTGAGTCCCGTTGCCGTGGTGCACATCCCAGTCGATGATCAGAACTCGGGCCCGGCCGGCGCGTTGGGCGTGGCGCGCGGCCACAACCACATTATTGACCAGACAGAACCCCATCCCCCGACTGGCCAACGCGTGGTGACCGGGCGGGCGGACCGCCGCGAATGCACCGCCCCGGCCCTGGTGCGCATGATCCAGCGCCGCCAGAACGGCGCCAGTCGCTCCCAGGACCGCCTCCCAGCTCGCCTGGTTCAGGATGGTGTCCAGGAACAGAGCCCCTCCACCGCGGGCACTCATTGCCTCCAGGTTAGCGAGGTATTGGCTAGGATGCACCAGAAGCAGCGCATCCCGCGATGCGGCCGGCGCCTCGGTGACCGCGACCCTGGGGTCGCCGCCCGCGCACTCGAGCAGGACCTGAAGTCGAGCTGGAGTCTCGGGGTGATCGGATCCGGGATCGTGCCGAAGGCAGGCCGGGTGGGTAAAGAGAGGTACCGCCATTTCAGGGATGCAGCAGGTTCCGCAGGTCCTGCACCTCCTCCCGAAGCGCACGCCGCTGAGCCGCAATCTCCTCGACCTGGCGTCGATACCGGCGCCAATAGAGTAGCACGAGTCCTGAGGAGAGGAACAACACCAGGCCGATCACCACCAGCGAGATGCGAGCGGCCCAGAGTCCCAGGCCAACCAGGATTGCCCCATCGAAGCCGAGAAAGGCCGCGGCAACAATGGTGAGCACGCGGCTCGCTGCGAGGGAGAGTGTCACGGTAAATCTACCGTACGGGCCGGCGCCGGCGGCGGAGGACGATCAGCGCGCCATTGGGGACCAGCCCGGCTTCCGCCAGCGTTCGGCTCTCGTCGTCTAGCTCAGCGCCACGGAACTTGAGCAGGTAGCTGGAGGGGTCGCGGGGAATCTTGGTCGCCTCCAGAGCCATGCGCTTCAACTCTCCCAGGCGCGTCGCGGAGGGCACATTCAGGCTGACCTCGTCCCAGGCTTCTTCGACCATGACTCGAAGCGGCAAGGGCGCGCTCATGCCGCACCATCTTCGACAGCGGGGAGGGTCGCGAGAAACCGATCGAGCGGCTGATCGAAGAGAAGCGTCGAAGCCCGAACCCGGGTTCCATTGGCGGCCGGCAACGCGGCGATAGCGATCTCCTCCCCACCCTGGCCACGCAAGACCACGTAGGTAGGCCCTTCCTTTTCGGGAAAAGCGGCCTGCATCGGCACGCGCTCGGCGAAGAATCTTTTGGCCCGGCGGATGACCTCGTCGCTGCTGAGCGTAGTGACGACTTGATAGATCATGAGTTCGGCTCGGCGATGGATAGGGCGAGAAATATAGCACTCACCGCGAGGGTTGCACCCGCACTTCTGCGGCGAACACCTTGGCCGATCGGAACAGGTCCAAGACAGCGGGTTTCCGCCGCAACACCAGGACCAACTCGCCGGCTGGTGGGTTGGCGATGCCACTGAGCTCGACAAAACACGGCAGGGTGGCTTCGCGAGGAATTTGCACGCGGTAGGGCAGCCCCGCCCATTCTATCTCGACCCCCCCGGGGACCTCGTCCACCAGCCGATCGAGGAAAACATCTTCGTCCACCCGGTACTGATCGGGGGCCAGCGGCAGGCCCTCGAGATAAAAGGCGGGATCAAATGGCTCGCCATCCTGGCGAGCAAAATTTTGTTCGACGGCCCAGTCGAAGTTCTCCAGATCGGGAGCTCGGGCCCGCCATTCCAGATGATGCCGCAGCTCGTGCGTCAGCGTCTCCCACGCCTCTTCCCGCCAATCGAAGCCTTCCTGGATCCGCGAGAGGGCGAGAAAGGAGCCGTGATAGAGCACGATCCGACTCTGGCCCTCGTGACTGGCGGCACTTTCCCCCGCGGGGATCGGAACGCACTCACCCAGGGTAAAGATCTCGGGTCGAGTCGGGTGAGGCACCGTGCGAGGGCTCACGGCAACTTCTGCCACGCCTTCAAAGAACGACGCCGGCACCTCCTGGGAGAGCCGGCGAATCATGGACTCGAAATCGGAGAAGCGCATCTGAGAAGCCGTGAAGAGTGAACGGTGAACAGTAAACGGGGGACAAGATCGTTCCGGCTACTCGTTCCCGTTCCCCGTTTCCCGTTTACCGTTCACCCAG
>Ga0070696_100000149_pt1 | contig 38952 bp, 36 predicted proteins | sample KBSK1253metaG_FD_65474 | JGI IMG/M metagenome (GOLD analysis project Ga0070696, IMG submission 65474) | Corn, switchgrass and miscanthus rhizosphere microbial communities from Kellogg Biological Station, Michigan, USA - KBS K1-25-3 metaG | ecosystem: Host-associated > Plants > Roots >... | reverse complement strand
GATCCGGACACGGGTGAGCGCTTCTTCCATGGTGTGTTGATCGACATCACCACGCGCAAGCGGCTCGAGGCGGAACTCATCGAGATGAGCACGCACGACGCGCTCACCGGATGCCTGAATCGCCGCTATCTCGATCAACTGGACGTCGAATTCAAGACCGATCCGGCGGAACGGTGGGGGTGTCTTTTCGTCGACATCGACCACTTCAAGCGCTACAACGACGAGCACGGCCATCAGGCCGGTGATCGCGTCCTGGTGCGTATGGCTCGCTTCCTCATGCGGCACGTGCGCGCGGAAGAAGCAGTCGTTCGCGTGGGTGGCGACGAGTTCGTGATCATCCTGACCGGCGCCGACGTGGGACGCACCCGTCGCGTCGCCGAGCGCCTCAAAGCCTCGGCGATCAAGTCCGCGCCGGTGTCATTCACGCTCGGTTGGGCGGCGCGCGAGGCCGGCGAGCCCCTGGTCAAGTTGCTCGACCGCGCGGACTGCGGACTGCTGAACGTTCGCGTCGAGCAGCGGATCGACGAACAGCGCTCGCGAGGGTCGGGCGGCTTTCGTGCGATGAAAGGTCAAGATACAGACTGACGACTACTTCGTTTCGAGCTTCAGGGACACGGCCGTCGTCCCCCACTGCAGCTGGAACACGGCTCTGCGGGCGTCCACCAACGGAAAACTCGCCGTCAGCGTCTCGACGTAAGACAGGGAATCGACCTTCGCGATGACGCGCAGCGCATCCTCGGTCTCGGAGTAGCTCCTCAGGTGAAAGACGCGCGGCATCTTGTTGAAGATCAGCGTCCACCGGGTCGAATCGGGAATCGCCCACACGCTGTAGCTCCCGGCCGCGAGCGGCTTTCCTTCGATCTCGACGTCCCGCGTGAACGAGATCAGCATCGCGGAATCCGCGCTCGGCGTCCACACGTTTCCAAACCGCACCAGCGAGCCGAAGAGCGCGCGTCCGCGAGCGACCGGACGGATGTAGCGAACCCGAATCTGATTCGAGTCCAGCATCTGCAGGATCTCGGCGCGTTGGCTCGGCCGCGGTGAGGACTGCGCGCATGCCGGAGTCGCGGCGGACGCGAGGAGCGCCGCGACCAGGAGTGCTCTCACGCTCTCACGAGCCGGTCGTAGTACGCCTTGCGGACCTTCGACACCTTGGGGGCGACGACCGCCGAGCAGTATGGCTGGTTGGGATTCTTGTTGAAGTAGTCCTGGTGATAGCCTTCGGCCGGATAGAAGACCGAGAATGGCACCGTTTCCGTGACGATGGGATCGTCCCAAACCTTTTCCCGCTCGAGCTCGCCCACCACTTCTCTGACCGCGGCGAGCTGCTCAGGCGAGTGATAGAAGATCACTGACCTGTATTGCGTCCCCTCGTCGGCGCCCTGGCGATTGAGCGTGGTCGGATCATGAATGGTGAAAAGCACGCCGAGCAGGTCGCGATACGACACGATGTTCGGGTCGAAGGTGATCTGGATGACCTCCGCGTGACCGGTCGCGCCGGAACACACCTGCTCGTACGTCGGGTTGGGCCGCTTTCCGCCGGCGTAACCGCTCACGACGCGCTCGACGCCGCGCAGCTGACGAAATGCGGCGTCCAGACACCAGAAGCATCCGCCACCGAACGTGGCGATTTCGCTCACTTGGTTTTCTCCTCGAAGTCCAACGAACAGGAATTGATACAGTAGCGCTGGCCGGTGGGTCCGGGACCGTCGGGGAAGACATGGCCCAGATGCGCGCCGCACTTCTTGCAATGCACCTCCACGCGCCGCATGCCGTAGCTGCGATCCTCCTCGGTCTCGACGCCGGCACCGGGCATCGGCGCAGTAAAACTCGGCCAACCGGTGCCGGAATCGAACTTGGTGTCCGACTCGAACAGCGGTTCACCACATCCGATGCAGCGATAAACTCCGGCTTTCTTGTTGTTCCAGAAGGCTCCGGAAAAGGCGCGCTCAGTGCCCTTTTCCCGCGTCACGTGATACTGCTCGGGAGTGAGCTGCTTCTGCCACTCTTCCTCGGTTTTGGTCATCTTGTCGGTCATGGATTGAAGTCTAGCAAGCCTGTAAAGTCTCTTGATCACCAACGAGTTATGGCGCCATTTGACGGTTTTCGGCAGCCGCGCGATTCCGCCCGGCTGGTGGGTTCTCGGCGGCGCTTCGCGCCGGTGACAACACGTCCAAGCGCCGGAGTTTGCTGCCACCGCGCCGAAGGCGCGCCGAGAACTTTCCGGGCCCGAAGGGCCCGCCGAGCACGGCCGTTCAGCGGCACCCAGATTGCCTGCCCCTACAGTCCGCCATGCAAGTGCCAGTCTCAGCCCGCCCGGTAAGTCTGGAACCAGCCAGTTCGCTTCGGGATAAACTCGAGGAGCTCGAGGAGCGTTCCCGATCGCGGGCAGTTGGTGTCGCGGTGCACGACCTCGAGACCGGGCTGCAGTTTCACTATCGGTCCGAACGCTGGTTCCACGCGGCCAGCACGATCAAGCTGGCAGTGCTTCTGGGGACTTTCGCGTCGATTCACAAAGGCAAGTTGTTACCGCAGTCGCGGTTGCATGTGCGGAACCGTTTTCGCAGCGCGTACGATGGGAGCGCGTTCCGGGTGCTGTCGGAACGGGACGCGGACTCCGAGGTCCAGGCCGCTGTGGGTAAGACGATGCGCATAGGCGAGCTCGCTCGGCATATGATCGTGCGGAGCAGCAACTTGGCGACGAACCTGCTGCTCGATCTTCTCGGACTCGAGCACCTGCAGCGTACGCTGGACGAGTTTCAGATCAAAGGAATCGACTTGCGCCGGGGTGTGGAAGACGAGCTCGCGTTCGAGCACGGAATCAACAACCGCGTGACGGCCGACGGACTGGTGCAACTTCTGCGTTTGATCGCGGAAGAGCGCGCGTTCACACCGGACCTCTCGCGCGCCATGCTCGACATTCTCCACGACCAGGAATTCCGAAGCGGGATTCCCGCGGGCCTGCCGGCGCATGCGCGCGTCGCGCACAAAACGGGCGAGATCTCCACGATCGCGCACGACGCGGGAATCGTGTATCTGCCGAAACGCAAACCGTACGTCGTAGCGATTCTCACCGAGTGGGAGCCGGAGACGACGGGACGCTCGCCGACGATTGCGGCGGCATCGTACATGATCCACCAGCACTTGATGGGCGGAAAGGACGACGACGATGACTGAGCTCAGCGGGAACGGTGGCGCCGCGATCGGCACGTACGGTGCGCTCGGCGCGCCGAGCATTTCGCTGCGCATCGTCGACGGTCGGCGACTCGAAAAGAAGTTCCGCGACGTGCTCAAACCCGGCGCCGTGGTGAGCGATGCGCAGGGTCAGGCGCATCAGCTGCCGCGCTTTTTCTACGAGGTCCCCTCGTGGGACGTGGCGATGAAGACGCAGCTCTCGGAGAACTTCGCGCTCTGGGAATTCATCCACACGGATATTCACGAAGCGGAGCCGCTGCGCACCTTCCCGCGGTACGTGCCGTGCGCCATCACGCTCATGGCGCTTGGCCTCGAGCAGTTCCGGGACGCTGCCAAAAGCTTCGTGCACATCGCGGCGAACGGGGGATATCGCTCGCCCTGCCACGCGATGTCGGTGCACGCGACGCCACACGCATGGGGCACGGCGGTCAACATCTACAAGGTCGGCGACACGCTGCTCGACGAGCGCGAAGCGCTGGAGCACTTCGCCGAGCTTGCGTACAAGTCCATGCCCGGGGTCTACGTGCGTCCGTTCGGGACGAAACCGGGCATGACGGACGACCATCTCCACCTTGATTTCGGCTACGTCGTGGCGGTGCCGCGCGGCGCGCCTTTCGAGACGTACAATCCCAAGCTGGACGTCGATCCGCTATGACTGCCAGAGACAGGCAGCGCCGGAAGGGGTCGGGAGACGTCGGCCAGCGGGGGGAGCGGAAGAAGCCCATCGCCGCTGTTCCGACGACGACGCTGCACAAGGGAGGGGGAGAGCCGTCGGGGTTCATCGGCGATCGCAAGCCGCCGCGCCGGGAAGAGCGGGTGCCCGTGTCCAAGGCGGTTTCGTACGGGGCTATCGGGATGGAGGCAGAGTTCACCGTGCTGCTCGACGGAGTGCAGGTGAAGCCTGAGGATGTGTTCAAATCCCCGACCAACATCGTGCGCGCGCCGATGATGCACCGTACCGGTCGCTCGTACCATCTGCCCACGGGCGGCGCCGTTTACTTCGACACGGGTGTGATCGAGATCGCGACACCGATGATCGAGATCGACAAGGGGTGCGCTGCACGCGCGGGGCGTTCGCTGTGGGAGAGCATCCGCTATCTGCGGACGGAGCTCGACGAGTGGGAAAGGCAGCACGGACACGACGTCGAGCTGTCAGGGTTCAGCACGCACTACAACGTCTCGTTCAACCCGAGCGATCGCCGTCAGCGCGGGCAGCACTGCACAGTGGGGAAGCTCGCGCTCCTGCTCACCTACATCCTGCCGATTCCCGTGATGCTGCTGGCCGCCAACCGGCGCTCGACCGGGATCGGCGTTCGACCGCGTGGAAACCGCGTCGAAGTCACGGCGGACTTCACACCGGACGCGTCGCTCATGATCGCCACCGCGACGCTGTGCGTGGGGATCATCAAGAGCGTGATGCGCTGGCCCACGTACGATCTCGACTACCTGTCGGACTACACGCGCGATCTCCCGATGATTCGCGGCGTCAAGCCGGTGCCGCACAGCTCGCGCAAAGGGTGGTCGGCGAAATACACCTGCTATCCCGAGAATCCCTTTCTCGCGGACATCGATGAGCCGATGTGGAAGACGACCGGCGGCGAGACGCTCTCGCTACGGGAGATCGCGGGCCGCATCACCAAGTATTTCTGGCCGTCGATTCAGCGCTTCGCGGATCCGTTCACGCTGCGGCTGATCGGCAGCGTGATGCGCGGCCGGGCGCCGTCGCTGCTGGAGCTCGACGATCGTCCGCCGGAGTACGACAGCGTCGGCCGGCTATGCCAGTGGGACGATCTGTTTCCGGAACGCGTCCTGCCGCGCTCTCGCTACGAACGCGTGCTGGGCCACGCGATCAATGGCGAGAAACTGAGGATGGACCGCGAGATGTTCACGCCAGTGGGCATGCAGGGCTGGGCGCATGTCGTCTTCCGGCGCGACCGCGACAAGTCACGGCACGTGATGTCGCTGGACTATCTCCTGGACCATCTCGACGAATGGGATTCGGGAGCGCGCTAGCGCAGCAGCTCACCGCGCCGAAGGCGCGCCGAGAACGCACCGGCCGCCGCTTTAGCTCTTTGCGGCGGCCGCCGAGAACACCTAGGCGCAAGGCACCCTTTTGTACGCGAAGTCGATCCCACGCGACTGGCCGTTCCGGGTTCCCTCGACGCGCGCAAGCAACGAGTCGCTGTTGAGGCGTCGGTAGATCACGCGCTGGGGAAAGTCGTGCGTTGGGTTTGAAAACGTGACCGCCGGCTGGAACGGCGGCGTCGCGCGGAATTCGGCGGGCGCCTGGCCCGACGGATGCGCGTCGTAGATCAACGTGTCGCCCCGCTCGTAGACTCTGACGAACTCGTACTCCAATACGGTGTCGCGGCGCACGGTGCGTCCGAACATGAGCAGTGTTCCTCCGGCCGCGGACGACCAATGCTCTTCGATCACCATGGTCGGAGTACGGCGCTCCCAACAGCCGGACAGCCAGCTCAGTGCGTCGGACGGGCGCGACTGCGCTGAGGCCGTCGTGGCGCCCGCGGACAGCGCGGCGACGAATACCAGTCTACAAACCGAGCTCGGACTGCGCGGGCGCGTATGACAGTTTGCCGTCACGGATAGTCGCGGGTGGGATGAGCTTGTGCGGTGGGGCGGGACCGGGAGAGTGGATATGCATCACTTCGTGCCCACGCGCCACCAGCGCGTCCGCAATCAGGCGCCGATGACACTGCCACCACAGCGCTTCCGCGCACATGATCGCCGTCCGCTTCGTCGACGCGAGGTTGACGAGCTGATCGAACGAGACCTGGAACTCAGGCGTCTCCATGTAGTCGGCGTAACCGCGGAACGACTCGGTCTGCCATCCTGTGTTCGTCGAATCGGGTCGAGGTGTCCGGCGCCCGCCCAGATCGGGGATCCACTCGTATCGGATGTCCCCCGCGGCGAGCAGCGGCTCGAGACTCTCGCGAGCGAAATGGGGATGACGTTTCGAGGTGGAGAAGCGGCGGACGTCGGCCAGAGCCTGGATATCGTGCGCTCGCAACAACTCGAGAAACTCGCCGGCACTTCGAGTTGAATGGCCCACGGTCCACAGCGTCAGCGTAGACGTTGAGTGCCAGCCGAGTTGGAGTTGTCCTTCCTGACGATCCTCAGAACTCGCGCTTCTTCATCTCTTTGAAGAAATGTGTGCGCTCGATGTCGGTGTCTTCATCCTGTGACGGCGGCAACGTCTTGTCGAACTGCCGTCCATCGCGCGCCTTCGCGAGCTTCGCTGCTTTTGCCGCGTTCTTCTTGATGAGCTTCTGAAGCTGTTTCTCGTCCATCGTCCCGGGAAAAGTGAGAGGGAAAGCGTGATGGCCATACGGCCTTCCTTCATTATATACGCGTCACGGGCCCCGAGGTTACGCTCAAGGGGCGGCAAAAGCCGCATCCGGGATCGGTCGCGCGCGTTCCCTCAATAGGTCCAGGAGCACAGGGCGTAGTCCCCGACGTCCGTGTCCTTGAAGCGCTTTTCGTTGACGGTGCAGCGCATGTTGTCGTCGGAGACGAGCGTCGCCGGCTCCTCCTTGCTTTTCACGCGCTTGGTGGAGGCGACCGCCGTGGGCTGCTGCCGAATCTGCGGGTTCGGCACGCGCTCATCGCCGGGCATCTTCGCGGTCCCAGGGCGAGGTTCCGGGTAGGTTCTCCGCACGGGAAGGAACGCGCATCCCGTGAGAATCGCAACGATTGCGAGCAAGGCCGATCGTCTCACCATCTTTCCTCTCCCCCGCTCGTCAGTCGTTTGGTTCGCCCGCTTTCTTCTTCTCTACTTTCAGGATCTTTGATCCATCGAGCGCGATCTGGACCTCGAGACGCTGCTTGGCGGCGTCGACCAGCAACACCTCGTAAAACGACGGGGTCTCGCCCGCTGCCGAAACGGTCGTCACTTCTTCGACGATCTTGTACGTCGCGCGCGGATACCTGGCGCGCAGCAGCTTGGTCACCGCGGCAGGAAGTTCGCCAGCCGTGATCTCCCGCTCGATGAGGGTGAGCTGCCCGGCGAGAGTCGTGGTCACGTCGATGTTGCGTCCCTTCTGCTTCAACGTGACTTCGTAAAGCTGTTTTCCCTCCTCCGTCTCCTTTGATACGCCGGCGATCCTCGCATCGGGAAATCGCATGCTGACCGTCTGAATCACGGCGCTCGGCGCGTCCTTGATCGCGATGGGTTGTTCTTGCGCGCTCAACGCCGTGGTGCCGAAGAGCATCACGGCGCATGTCGTCACGGATCGACGCATCGCTGTTCTCCGAATCAGGGCATCCACGCTCATATTGTGCGCGCGACGGGGGCCACGCCAGAGCGGATCGCGCGCGTTTCCGTGCACCGGCGACCCGAACACACTAGGTGCATACTCGCGACCTAGGGAGTAGAATGCGAACATGCGCATGACTTTTTGGGTACTCGCGGCCATCGGCTCTTCGCTGCAAGGGCAACAGCCGCCCGGCAACTGGGAGGTCTATGGTCGCGACGCCGCAGGCACGCGGTATTCGCCGCTGACGCAGATCACGCGCCGCAACGTGGCGCGACTCAAGCCCGCTTGGAACTTTCATACGGGCGAAGTCCAGGTGAATACGGGCCGCGGCCGTCCGCCGGCTCTGGAGGCGACCCCGCTGGTCGTCTTTGGAACGATGTTCGTGAGCACTCCGGTCGGACGCGTGTACGCACTCGACGCCGCGACGGGCAAAACAAAATGGCGGTACGACACGAATGTCGACCCGACGAGAGGATACGGCGATTTCGCCAGTCGAGGCGTGGCGTTCTGGCGGGTAGCCAGCGGCGACCTCGACGCGAAATGCGCGCAACGCATCTTCGTCGGATCGATCGACGCGCGTCTCACAGCCCTGGACGCGGGGACGGGCGCGAAGTGTACCGACTTCGGCGATCAAGGGACGATCGACCTTCGCCGCGGGCTGCGCATTCCGCCATTCGAGTTCCAGGCGTATGAGCTGACGTCGCCCCCGACGGTCATTGGCGATCTCGTCGTCACGGGATCGGCGATTGGCGACAACTCACGTCCCGGCACGGCCAGCGGCGAAGTGCGCGCCTGGGACGCGCGCACCGGCGCCCTCCGTTGGACCTTCGACCCGATTCCACAGGATTCGACGAGTTCCGTATTCGCCGCCGGCTGGCGCGATAGCAGCGCGGCAAAGACTGGCGCGGCCAACGTGTGGTCGGTGATCGTCGCGGACCCCGCGCGCGACCTCATCTTCCTGCCGACGTCCAGCCCCGCTCCCGACTACTACGGTGGGCTGCGTCTTGGTGACAACCGCTACGCGAATTCCGTCGTCGCCTTGCGCGCGTCGACGGGCAAGGTGGTCTGGCATTTTCAAACAGTCCACCACGACCTCTGGGATTACGACAACGCCTCGCCGCCGCTGCTCGCGACCGTGCAGGGACAGCCCGCGGTCCTCCAGGCGACGAAGTCCGGGATGCTGTTCGTGCTGAACCGCGAGACTGGCGTCCCGATCTTTCCCGCTGAAGAGCGGCCGGTGCCGAAGAGCGATGTTCCGGGCGAGGAAGCATGGCCCACCCAGCCGCACGGACTACAAATCAGCACCGCGCCCTGGAGAGTCCCACTCGTTTGGGGGCCGACCGCGAAAGACAGTCTCTGGTGTCATGAGCAGATAGCCGGACTGCGCTTCGAGCCGAGCATGTTCGTGCCGCCCAGCACGCGCGGTACGTACGTCCTGCCGTCGAACATCGGCGGCGCGCACTGGGGAGGCATGGCGGCGGACGAGCGGCGTGGGATCGCCGTCGTCCCTGTGAACACCGTCGCGGCGATGGTCCAGCTCATTCCCGCCGAGGGCATCAATCGCGACAGTGTTCACAGACAGGACGCGGCGCGCGGGATCAGCGATTTCGAGGACACGCGCATGCGCGGCACGCCCTACTACATGCGACGCCGGCTGATCCTCGGTCCGAGTGGCTTGCCATGCACGCCGCCCCCGTTCGGCCTGCTCGTCGGCATCAATCTCAAGGACGCGACGATCCAATGGCGCGTCCCTCTTGGCACGATGCCCCTTCCGGCCGGCGCGACGGCGCCGAAGAACCCGCGCGGCCTGGGCAGTCTGAATCTCGGCGGACCAATCGTGACGGCGTCGGGTCTGGTGTTCATCGGCGCAACGCTCGACCGCGCCTTTCGAGCATATGACGTCGAAACGGGACAGCAGCTGTGGCGCGCGGCGCTCACGGCGGGAGCCCGAGCGACGCCCATGACTTACGAGGCGAAGGGGCGTCAGTTCGTCGCGATTTCGGCGGGCGGCGGCGGACCCTTTGGCGCGGGCGACGCCATCATTGCCTACGCGCTGCCGAAGTAGGTCGGAGGTGGGAGCTGGGAGATGGGAGGTGGGAGGTCGGAGGGGGGAGGGGGGAGGTGGGAGGTCGGAGGTTGGAGGTCGGAGGTTGGAGGCGTTAGGGCGAAATGCGAAGTTGCCTGATGTCCCTCAGTATTCCAGCGACGAGGGCCTCGACCACCTTTTCGCCCTTCTCACGCGTCGCGAGCGTCGCGTCGCCCCAAACACCGCTGGGCGAGTAGGTCCCCGCCTGCGTGGAATCGCGGACGAGCCGGCCGCGCGACGGTCGGTAGTCCTTCACCGCCTTGCTCATGTCGACAGTGTTGGGCGCGATGTACAACATCATCGACGTCTCGATCTCGTCCGCGTGAGTGCCGCCTTCCTGCTTCGCCACCTGGCGTTCGACGTCGGCCATGACGATCGACAGGTTCGTGAAGCGCATCGTGATACTGTCGGTCTCGAGAATCGCCGCCGCCTGGCGCAAAGGCCCGACGGTGCTGATACCCGTGTTGAGCACGTAGAACTTTCGCGGTCCGTACGCCGCGAGCGTCCGACAGATCTGCACGATCATGTCGCGGGCGGTCTCCGTGTTGAGCGATGTGGAACCGGGATACGCGAGAAAGGCGGGATAGAAGCTGTAATTGACCGTCGGTGCAACGACGACGTCCACGGCGTCGATCACCCGCTTCTTCAAGTACTCCGCCATGAGGAAGTCATTCGAGAGCTTCAGGTGCGGGCCGTGCTCTTTCGCTCCCGCCCCCAGCGGGATCACGACGACCGTGCCGCGGGTCAGCGCTTTCTCCGCCTGTTGCCAGGTCAGATCCTCGAGAAGCACACCCTTCGTCTGCGCGGCCGCGTTGGATGCAACAAGCGACAGCGCAAGCACTGCTCGCACCATCCCGAGCATCATGCGTGGCTCGAACTTCCCTGGCGTCTGTGTCTGCATGATTAGCGAAGAGGAGGAGCGCTCGGCGGCGGGCGCCGGTGATGCGTCGCCTGCTCGAATGCGTACGCGAATTTGAACAGCGTGGGTTCACTCCACGCTCGGCCGAGGATCGTCATGCCGGCGGGCAGCGAACCGCGCGTATAGCCCATCGGGACTTGCACGGCGGGCCACCCCGTCAGGGGCGAAAAGACCTGACTGTTGTCCCCTGCGGGCGTGTTGAGATCACCGATGAGGCGCGGCGGGTTGCTCCAGGTCGGATACACGACAGCGTCGAGCTGCAACCTGTCCATCGCGGCGCCCAGTACGCGGCGGACGTCGCGGCGAAGCTCCTCGACCTGCGCGCATCCGGGCTGCGAATCCGGTGGTGCGGTTGCCCGCTGGGCGGCCTCGAGCCTCACCTGCACGCTGGGATGGAACCGGCGCGAGCGCACGATCTCGTCGAGGGTCTTCACCGGAGTCCGATTCCCTGTGCTCGCAATCCATTTTTCGAGGTCGTACTTGAACCGGTTGCATGGATCTCGCTGCACTCGAAAGATCGAGTCGAGCTCGGGCGTCGGCACGCTGTCGATCACGGTCGCGCCGCTCCTGCGCAGGTCCGCGGTGGCGCGCGTGAAAACGGCAACGATCTCGGTGTCGGTCGTCGGGCGCTCGTAGGCCTGGCGCAGGATTCCGATTCGCGCGTTGCGGAGCCCGTCCTTCACGAGTGACTGCGAGTAATCGGGTAACGGGCGCGTGCGCGCGGGCTCGGTGACAGGATCGTCGGGATCGAAACCGGCGACGACTTGAAAGATCGCGACGGCGTCCGCGACGCTGCGCGCCATCGGTCCGGCGATGTCCGCGGCGTAGCTCAGCGGCGCGACGCCAGCTCGACTCGTGAGTCCCATCGTCGAACGGATGCCGACGAGCGCCTGATGCGACGAGGGGCCGCGAATCGAGTTGCCGGTGTCAGTCCCCAGACCGGACTCGCCCATGTTGGCGGCAACCGCGGCAGCCGTGCCCCCGCTGGATCCGGCCGTCACTCGGTCGAGGGCATATGGGTTCTTCGTATAGCCGGGAAGAATCGAGCTGACGGTCTCGAAGGGAGTGAAGGCGAACTCCGCCATGTTCGATTTGGCGAGAACGACGGCGCCCGCCTCGCGAATGCGACGCACCTGGGTGGCGTCCTTGTCGGAGATGAAGCCCTGAAAGGCGAGCGAGCCGTCCGACGTCGGCAGATCGCGCGTCTCGAAGTTGTCTTTCACGATCATCGGCACGCAGTGGAGCGGACCGACGAGACGTCGCTCTGTTTTGTACCGGGCGTCGAGGGAATCCGCGGTCTTCAGCGCGTCCGGATTGACGATGATGATCGCGTTGATGGCCGGGCCTTTCTTGTCGTAGGCGTCGATGCGACGGAGGTACTGAGCCACGAGATCGTGACAGCTCAGTCTACCGCCTCGGAATGCGGCGTGGACCTCGGCGATCGTCGTCTCTTCGAGCCGGAACTGCGCGCCAGCACTGGCGCTGAGCGCGAGCAGCGCTATGGCGGGGAGGGAGAGTCTCATGCGCCAGAATATGCGGCGTCTGGTACTCGACGCGCCAAGTCTGGCTGCTCAGACAGAGACCTGCTATCGCGAAACACGCGAATTACGCGAAACACGCGAAAACACGTAAACGTGCCGCTATTTCCTGACGTTCGAATAAATGAAGCGTTTGAACTTTCCTTGTGTTCCAAAGTGCAGCAACAGGCCAAGCTCGAATTCCGAAGCATGCAAGTAATTGAGTAGCTGACGCTCGTCGGCGTCCGTTATTCCCTTTGAGGACTTGACCTCAATGATGATTCGATCTTCGACAACCATATCGATTCGATATGTGCCTACCGGCACTCCTCGGTATGTGACCTCGATCGGCACCTCGCGTCTGAACGAGACTCCGCAGAACTGCAGCTCCACCGCGAGTGCATTCACATACACCGCTTCCAGAAACCCGTAGCCAAGAAGTTGATGGACGCGGAGGAATGCACCGATGATTCGGTTGCTGAGTTGAGCCTCGATCACGTGTGCCTCCGCGTGTTTCGCGCAATTCGCGTGTTTCGCGATTGTAGCAGTTCGGTCTGAGCACCATCCCGCAACGCGGGCCGGTCTGAGCGCCATCCCTGCCGCCCGGATTGGTCTGAGCGCCATGCTACGTGAGCGGGTCTACAAGCGAGTAGCCAAAATCGCGTAGGCAGTAGCACATTCTCGCACCTGGAATCCCCACTCGGAGCACACGCATGAGACCCCGCGTTCTCGCCGTCGCCGTCCTGATGACTACGACAGCTCTGGCGGCGCAGCAACCGAGGAAGATCGCGCTCGTCGGCGGGACGCTCATCGACGGAAACGGTGGCCGGCCGATTCGCAACTCCGTGATCCTGATCGACGGTGAGAGAATCACCGCAGTGGGCACGGTCGAATCCAAGCCGGTACCCAGCGGCTATCAGGTCATCTCGACGGAAGGCATGTCCGTACTCCCAGGCCTGTGGGACATGCACGTTCACACGATGATCAACGGCCACGGCGATTACGCGCACTGGGATAGCACGTACACGAATTCCAAATCCGGTGTGCTGGGCAACGTGATCATGCCCGCTTCCGCGAAGCAGCTGTTGATGGCGGGGATCACGAGCGCGCGCGATCTCGGCGCGCCGCTGGAAGAGAGTATCGCGCTGCGCAACGCGATCAACTCGGGCAAGCTACCGGGTCCGACGCTGTACGTGTCCGGCCCATTCATCCAACACGCGCCATACCCGAACACCGAGCGCTTCCGCTGGGGAGTGAGCGGCGCCGAGGACGCGCGGGCGAAAGTGCGTCGGCTGGCGGACGCCGGCGTCGACGTCATCAAGCTGATCGATCAGGACGAGATGACGATGGACGAAGTGCGCGCGGTCGTCGACGAGGCACACAAACGGCGATTGCCCGTCGTCGCGCATTCGCACCGGCCGGAGGAGATTCGGCGCGGGCTCGCGGCTGGCGTCGACGACTTCGAACACACGGGGCTCGCGACAGCGCCGGAGTACCCCGAGGATATCATCGCGATGCTGCGGGAGCGCACCGCCCGCGGCGCCGCCGGTCCGTTCTTCTGGACCCCTACGATCGAAGGGCTCTTCAACTACGAGTACATCCGCGACAACCCCGAGCACATCGACGATCCCGCGTGGCACGATGGGCTCCCCGACGCGATCGTGCGCGACATTCAGCAGTCGATCGCGCACCCCGAGCGCCTCTCATACTTCCAGGCGACGCCGAGTCGACGGCCGACACTGGAGCGAAAATTCAACCAGTTGCGTCAGGCGGGAGCGACGCTGTTGATCGGTACGGACGCCGGGATTCCGATGAAGTTCCACACGCAAGCGACGTGGCATGAGCTCGACGCCTGGGTGAACCGGCTCGGGGTCGATCCGATGTACGCGATTCGCGCGGCGACCTACTGGCCATCAGTGGCGATGAAAGTCTCGAATCAGGTAGGCACGGTCGAGGAAGGAAAGTACGCGGACATCATCGCCGTGCGCGGCGACGTACTTCGCTACATCGACCTCCTGGCACGCCCCGACATTGTCGTGAAACACGGCGTGCGCTATCGCTGACCACGGTCACGGCCGAGATGGCCGGCTCCGCCGACTTCGCTAGGGCGACGGCGCGGGGATGGGGGTGGTGAAGCGCAGCGTCCCGAGGACGTAGCCGAGGGTATCGACGTTGATCTCGATGCCGCGCGCGGCGAGCACGAGGTAGCAGCCGCCCGGATACCGCACCGCGCCGAACACGACGTCCACGGGCTCGTTCCGCACCCACGATCGGCCACTCAGCAGGATCCAACCCTCGCCGCGCCGCACGCGCGTCGAATCCGCCGCGTGCTGTCCGTGCGTGCCGATCACGGTGCTGTCCATGGTAAAGCCGTTGACATACGCGAGCCGCGAGAGATCTCCGCGGCGCATGGCGAGTGTCAGGGGCCAGCGCTGCATCAGCGACGTCTGAAAGACCGGTGTCTCCGCGGCGAGTGTGCTGGCGTTACAGTCGCCGACGCTGCTGTCGTTCAAGCCGAGGGTAAAGCCGCGTGGCTGCCGGTACTCCGCACCGCGCGAGAGCTTGACCGTATCCCAACTCGCCGGGACCTCGAAGGGAACGATGACATCCTTCGGGATCGCGCTGTCGACGCGTGCTCTGGAGGCCACGCGTGACCGCCGCGCACGTTCCGTCTGCGGCTGATCGCACGCGAGAAGCAGCATCGAGAGAAGAAGAGCGGCGCGCATTGGCGTTAACGATAATGCCGCGCGCAACAGCGTCACTCGTGGCGCAGCGCTTCGACGGGGTCGATGCGAGTCGCGCGCAAAGCGGGGATGAACGCCGCGAACGCCGCTAGGGCGAAGAGGCCAGTTGCGATGATCGCGAAGAGCAGCGCGTCATAGCCGGCGTTCTCGTCCATGAACACGGCGAGCCACCACACCGTGTACTTGGTGAAGAGAAGGCCGAACGCGATCCCTGCGAGGATCAAAGCGTTGCCTTCGCGCAGGACAGAATGCAGGATGTTTCGCGCGGTAGCGCCGAGCGAGATGCGCACCGCGAGCTCACGCCGTCGTTCCGCGATCGAGTGCGAGACGATGCCGTAGACGCCGACAGCGACCAGCCCCAACCCGAGAAACGCGAAAGTGCTGAACAGTGCCGCGACGAAATCCTGCCGCGCTTTTTGGTATTGGACCCAGTCGTCGACGATCGGAGTTACGCTTGGGCTGTCTCCGGACGGTGAAGCGCGCAGTGCACGCTGCAACCGAACGGCCGCCAACTCGGTGTTGCCCTTCACCCGGGCGTACAACGTCAGCCGACTCCACATGCGGCGACGGAGCACGAAGCTGTCGCTCGGAGCGATCGGGCGAAACACTTCCGTGAGTCGGAAGCCATAGCTGTAGTTGATGCGCCGAATTGTCGCGGTGTCACGCCGATCCTTCGTGATGCCGACAACCCGATACCAGGGCGCCCCGGACTGTGCATTGCCGAACTTGATCGATCGGCCGATCGGATTGCGTCGTCCCCAGAGAAAGTACGCGCTGCCGGCGTCCATGATGACGCTGCGCGCGAACTCGCCGTCCTGAAAGTCGCGGCCACGCTCCATGGTGATACCCATCGTCTGAAAAAACGAAGGTGACACCACTTTGTACGTCCACATTGGGGCGGACTCCTCTCGCACTGCGCCATTCTCATCGTCGACGCTCACCGTGCGCTTGGCGGGTTCCTGGGGATAGGACACCGCGGCGTCGAGAATGCCGCTCATCGCTTTCGTGCGTCCAACGAGGTCGGCCGCTGCCCCGGCGACGCGCACGACGGCGGAGCTGTCGGACAGATAGTTGACGTTTCCCGCGATGAGCGGGGCGGGGTCGTAGCCGTAACGTTGGTTACCGAGGTACTCGGGCGAACGGATCTTGAACGCTGTCTGGAGCACGACGATCGCGCCGACGAGAACTGGCAGCGCAAATCCGATCTGCGCCACGACCATCATGCCATAACGGCGCCGGTGCTCCTTGTTCGCTCCAGTGCCACTGCTCGACTTGAGGAGCGACTCGGGATCGACCCGCGACACATGCAGTGCGGGCAGCAAACCGACGAGAAAGAGACACAGCACGGCCGCAAACGATGCGAAGACGAACATTCGCCAACTCGTCTGTGGCTCGATCATGTAGTCCGTGATTTCCGGCGGCACGGAGCCTTTCACGATAGAGGCGCCCCAGAGCGTCAGCACGATGCCGAGCACCAGACCTGCTGTCGCCAGGATACCGCTCTCGAGTAACAGATGCTGAATGAGTTGTCGGCGTGATGCTCCCACGGCCGACCTGAGCGCCAGTTCGCGGCTGCGTGCCAACCCACGGGCGAGCTGCAGGTTGGCGAGGTTGGCACAGGCCACGAGGAGCACCGCGCCCACCGCACCGAACAAGGCGAAGTGGAATCCCTCGATTCGGAACTGCCGTGTCTCGAACCGCCTCAAATAGAAGCCCATACTGCCGACCGGCTCTCCGCTCTCCAGCGCGACCTGAGCGGCGATGGTTCCGAGAGTCGTTCGAAGGACCCTCTCTTCCACGCCCTCGGTAATGCGCATCAACGTGATCGGCGTCGGTCGCTGCGTCGGCGGGCGAAGAATCCAGATGTCGCCGTTCAAAGGTCCGAACACCGATCTGCCCTCAATCACACCGATCACCGTATAGCCGTTTCCCTCGACGGTGAGCATGCGGCCGATGGGCGATTCGTCCGGGAAAAGCTTCGCCGCAAGCCGTTCACTGATGATCGCATTCGTGGTGCCTGAAACGGAGTCGAAGGGCGCGAACAACCTGCCTTGCTGTGGTTGCGAGCCGAGGAAGCTGAAATAGTTCGGGCGAACGATCGTGACGCCGACTCGCTTGTAATGGCTGCCGTTTTCGACGAGTGTCCCGGTGAACTTTCCGGGTATGAAGTCGGTACCGGTCACACCATCGAATCCCTTGGCGCCAGCCTGGAGTGCGCGCTCGACGTTCGCGTAGTCGAGTTTGCGCATGTCGTTCGCGTAGAAGCGAACCCACCAGATGTTCTCTGGATTCCGCGCGTTGATGTGGGGGCGGATCATGGCATCGAGCACGCTGTACATCGTCGTGTTCAGCGCGATCGCGATCGCCAGCGAGAGCACGGCGACAGTCGTGAAGCCCTTATGGCGCGCCAGCGTCCGGAGCGCGACGCGGACGGTGGTCCGATCGATCACAGGATCATCTCGTGCATGTCCTTCTTCTGACGACGCCTGTGCCGGACGAATAACAAGGTTCCCACGACAATCACGACCAGGATCAGCGGCTCTCGGGAATGAAAGAGCACGTGTTCCCGAAGCTGGACGTAGCCGTCCGGCCCTTCACAGTGCCGCTTCGTCGGATCGACGGTGCGCCCCGAGGCGATGCAATCGGCCTCGTCGGGGAAAAGGCGCAAAACGGAGTACAAAAAGACGCCCACAACGGCCAGCGGGAGAAACCACCGCCTCACTACCACCGTTAGGTCCATGCAACCCCAGGCTATTTGCGGTTGTCTAGTCTACAGCGCTGCCAGCCGCAAATACCACCCCGTCGCTCACCGGAAGCCATGCGTAATCTGAAGCTCGCGTTCCGCACGCTCATCAAGACGCCCTTCGTTACCGTCGTCGCGGCCCTCTCTCTCGGTCTCGGCATCGGCGCCAACACGGCGATCTTCTCGATCTTCGATCAGATGCTGCGTCGGCCACTCCCGGTGAACGAGCCGAATCAGCTCGTCAACATCAGCGCCCCGGGGGTGATGAACGGCTCCAACTCGTGCAATCAATCGGGCAACTGTGACGTGGTGTGGAGCTACCCGATGTTCCAGGACCTGGAGAAGTCGCCAGGGCAGCTCTCCGGGATCGCCGGCCACCGCATCTTCGGGGTCAATCTTTCCTATGAGGGTCAGACGCTGACGGCCGAAGGTGCGATGGTGTCGGGAGGATACTTCCCGGTACTGCGCGTGCAGCCGGCGCTCGGACGTCTCATCGGTCCCGCCGACGACCAGACCCTCAACTCGAACTTCGTCGCGGTCCTGAGCCACAGCTTCTGGGAATCGCGTCTCGGACGCGATCCGTCGGTGATCAACAAATCGATGCTGATCAACGGCCAGCAGATGACGATCATCGGCGTCGCCCAGCCGGAGTTCGAGGGAACCACCCTGGGATCCAAGCCCGTGGTGTTCGTTCCAATCTCGATGCGCGGACTGCTCCAGCCGGGATCCAGCCGTGCCATGACGCAGCGCCGCAACTATTGGATGTACCTGTTCGGCCGGCTGAAGCCTGGCGTCACGATGGAGCAGGCGCGTGCATCGCTGAACGCCGTGTACAAACCGATCCTCACCACCGTCGAGGTGCCGCTTCAGGAAGGGATGAGCGATCAGACGCTCGCGCGCTTCAAGAAAAAAGAGGTGAAGCTGGAGCCCGGTTATCGCGGCCAGAGCTCGATCCATCGCGAAGCAAAGGTCCCGATCATGCTGCTCTTTTCGATCACGGCGATCGTGCTGTTGATCGCGTGCGCCAACATCGCCAACCTCCTGCTGGCACGCGCCGCCAACCGGTCCATGGAGATGGCCGTCCGGCTTTCCCTGGGCGCGTCGCGCCGCCAGCTGCTCGCGCAGCTCCTCACCGAATCGGTGGTGCTCGCCCTGTTGGGCGGCATGGTCAGCCTCGTCATCGCGAACTGGACCTTGAACGGCATCATGGCGATGATGCCGAGCGAAGTCTCGACCACCATGGTGTTCAGGCTCAGCTGGCTGGCGGTGCTGTTCGCCGGAGGCATGTCGCTCCTCACCGGGGTCCTCTTCGGTCTCTTCCCCGCGATCCACAGCACGCGTCCCGATCTCGTGACGGCGCTGCGCAACAACTCGGGGAAGCTGTCCGGAGGGAAGGGCGCGACCCGATTCCGCACGTCGCTGGTGACGGCGCAGATCGCCCTGTCCATGGCGCTGCTGATTTCCGCGGGACTCTTCGTGAAGAGCCTCGCGAACGTCAGTCGCGTGGAGCTCGGCATCAAGATCGACAACGTCGTCACCTTCGCCATCTCGCCGATTCGCAATGGCTATGACTCGACGCGCAGCAAAGCGCTGTTCGCACGCGCCGAGCAGGAGATCGCGGCGATGCCGGGAGTCACCGGCGTGACGGTCGGGCTGGTTCCGGTGCTCGCGGGTAACAACTGGGGCAACAGCGTGCGGGTGCAGGGATTCCCGGGCGGGCCGGACGTGGACGCGGGCTCGCGCTTCAACATGATCGGCCCCGACTATTTCAAGACACTCGGTATCAGATTGCTGGCGGGCCGGGAGTTCACGACGGCGGACGACGAGGGCCGTCCCAAGGTCGCGATCGTCAACGAGGCGTTCGCGAAGAAGTTCAACCTCGGGCGCGACGCGGTCGGCAAGCAGATGGCGACGTCGGACACGGGCGCGCTGGACATGCAGATCATCGGTCTGATCCAGAACGCCAAGTACAGCGATGTGAAGGACACGATTCCTCCGCAGTTTTTCACGCCGTATCGCCAGGGCGGGAACGTCGGGCGCGTGAACTTCTACGCGCGCACCTCCGGCGACCCCGTCCAGCTCGTGCGTGCGATCCCGGGCGTGATCAAACGGCTCGATCCGAACCTTCCGGTGGAAGAGCTGAAGACGCTTCCGCAGCAGGTGAAGGAGAACGTCTTCATGGATCGCATGATCAGCATCCTGTCGGCGTCGTTCGCGGTCGTGGCGACGCTGCTCGCCGCGATCGGGCTATATGGCGTGCTCGCCTACATGGTGGCGCAGCGGACGCGCGAGATCGGCGTGCGAATGGCCATCGGCGCGAGCTCCGGCCGCATTCGCACGATGGTCTTGCGCCAGGTCGGCGTGATGGTCCTCGTCGGTGGCATCATCGGCATAGCCGGCGCGCTCGCGCTGGGACGCGGGGCAAAGTCGCTGCTCTACGAGATCAAGGGATACGATCCCCTCGTGATGGTCGCGTCCGCGGTGCTGTTGGCCTTGATCGCGCTCGCGGCGGGATATGTTCCGGCGCTGCGGGCATCCAAAGTCGATCCGATGCAAGCGTTGCGCTACGAGTAAGGCACACCGGTACGGCTCTCAGTTAGAGCACACCCATACGGCTCTCACTGGCGTCGGTTCATCACGGAACACGCGGAAAACGCGGAAGGCACACGGACAAAAACAAGAAGGGGGGTTGTTGCTACAGGCGCGATAGCCTCGCTCACCAAGAAACCAACACAATTCAGTATCTGCGTCTGTCTGCGTAGTCCGCGTATTCCGCGATAGACGATTGCTCTGAGAGCTCTTTCGTGTGCAGTAAGGCCGTTGCAAATTTCCGGTTCTCGCGGAGGGTTTCATGACGCGCATCGGACTCGCAACGACCCTTCTGTTGTCGTGCGCCTCGACAGCGCTCTCACAGGGCCAGGTCCACCAGCATTCAGGTACCGAGAAGCTCGGCACCGTCCACTTCTCCACTTCATGCAATCCGGCAGCTGCGCCGCAGTTCAATCGCGCGGTTGCGCTCCTGCATTCCTTCGAGTTTGGCGCGTCGATCAGGGCGTTCAACGACGTGCTCGCGATCGACTCGACCTGCGCGATGGCGCACTGGGGAATCGCGCTGAGCCGGTGGACCAACCCGTTCGTCGTGCAAACACGAACCGCGGCGCAGCTCGGGCCCGGAAAGGCCGCCGTCGACGCGGCGTCGCGGCTGAGCGACTACGCCACCGTCCGCGAGCGCGCCTACATCACAGCGGTGGGAAAGCTGTTTGCCGATTATGAGCGCGTCGATCAGCGTACGCGAGTGGTCGCGTACGAGCGCGCGATGGCGGAACTCGTCGCGCAACAGCCGGCGGACACCGAAGCGAAGATTTTCTACGCCCTGTCCCTGGCGGCGGCCGCGCCGCCGACGGACAAGACCTACGCGAATCAGCTCAAGGCGGGCAGCATTCTCGAGCCGCTGTGGGCATTGCAGCCGAACCACCCCGGTTTGGCGCACTACATCATCCACAGCTACGACTATCCGCCGCTCGCCGACCGGGCGAGAGCGGCCGCACGGCGTTACGCGGACATAGCGCCGTCGGCGGCACACGCGCTCCACATGCCGTCGCACACCTTCACGCGCGTCGGGATGTGGGACGAGTCGGTCAGCACCAATCGGAGCTCGATCGAAGCGGCGCTCGTGAGCGGGGGCATCGGAGAGGCGCTGCACGCGTCCGACTACGCCATCTATGCGCTGTTGCAGATGCGGCGTGATTCCGCCGCCAAGGCTGTTCTCGACGAGCTGCCGGCGCTCGCCGCGCGGTTCGACGTCAACGCGATCACGGGAGCCGCTCCAGGTTCCGCGGGAGTCTTCGCCATCGCGGCGATCCCGGCCCGCTGGGCGCTCGAGCGACGCGCGTGGGCAGAGGCCGCGGCTCTCCAGCCAACGGCGAGCACGTTCCCTTACACCGAGGGGATGACGTACTTCGCGCGAGCGCTTGGCGCCGCGCACGTGGGCGACCTCGCTGAGGCGCGGGCCTCCGCCGATTCCCTGGCGGCTATTCGTGAGCGTCTCGCATCGAAAGGCGAGACGTACTGGGCCGAACAAGTCGCGATCCAGCAGCTCTGCGCCGAAGGGTGGATCGATTTCGCGAAGGGAAACGTCGAGAGTGCGCTCGCGCGCTTGCGCCAGGCGGCTCGGCGCGAAGATGCCACGGAGAAGAGCGTGGTGACCCCCGGTCCCCTCGCGCCGGCGCGCGAGCTGCTCGGCGACATGTTGATGGAGCTCAAGCAGCCGAGCGCCGCACTCGCCGAATATCGTGCGACGCTCGCAAAGGAGCCAAATCGATTCAGGACGCTGAACGGCGCGATGCACGCCGCGTCCGCGTCCGGTGATCGCGCGGCGGAATCGAGCTATGCGGCCGAGCTGAAGAAGCTTACCGGCTCGTCAGCTTCTGCTCGGAATTGATGAACGCGATCAGCGAAGCAATCTCGGCCTGCTTGAGTCCCAGATTCGGCATCCTCATGTCCATCGTCGGCGTCTTAATCGACGGATCCGCGAGGAATTTGGCCAGGTACTCGGCGGGGAAACGTCGATCGGTGAGATTGGGTGCCGACTGTACCTGGCCGGCGACGTCCACGCCGCCGTGCACGTGACAGGTGACGCAGCCTTTCGCGGCGAAGAGCCGGCGCCCGCGTTCGGGCTCGGCGATGCTGGCTCGAGATTGCCGTGCGTCGAGCGCGGCGATAGGTAGGAGCGTTGTCTTGCTGCTGCCGAATCCGCTCTGAACGGTGATCTGCCACGATCCCGTATCGGGGACCGTGATCGTTCCGCGGTAGCCGCCCTTCTCCTGAAGCGCCCAGGCCCTTCCCGTCACGCGCCGTCCGCGTGAACTGGCCTCGATGCCTGGTCGGAGGTCGGAGAGGAGCGTCTTTCCGTGCTGACGGACCGTGAAGGTCAGCTCGGTCGCCTTTCCTGCCGCGAGGTAGTCAGGGGGATTCTCCACCGTCACGACCGCCCAACCGCCAAGGCGAACCGCGGCGATCGTAGAAAGTGCCAGCACTGAGCCGAAGGCAGCGAATCGAAGCTTCGTCATAAGGACGCTTCCTGAAAGCGGATAGAACTACGACGCCGCACCCCTCGTTTTCGCTTATTCAGGGGCTGGCCTGCGGTGCGCGCCTGGGCAGATATAACACTTTGATCTCCGATCGTCTCAGATTTCCGCGGATGTCCACCGACACTGGGCTGCAGACCCGGACAACGGCGCGGCCGACGCGCCTGCGCGCGCAGAAGGCGTATTGGCTGACCGGCCGGATCCTGGCTGGCTATCTCTGGCTGCGCCTGTGGAAGCCGATACTTGGGCAGAGCCTCTACAACCGGCGTCTCGTCGAGCGGCACCGCCGAAACTCCAAACGACTCACGCAAGCGATCCTCGAGCTGGGCGGCCTGTTCATCAAGGTCGGACAGCTGATCAGCATTCTCACGAACTTCCTGCCGCCGGAGTTCCGGTCTGAGCTGGAGCAACTGCAGGACAGCGTTCCCGCGCGCCCATTCGACGAAGTTCAGGCGCGCATCCGCCATGAGCTTGGCAAGTCCGCGGAGGAGCTGTTCGCCGAATTCGATCAAGTTCCGATCGCGAGCGCCTCATTGGCTCAGGTCCACGTCGCTCGGCTGCGCGACGGGAGAAAGGTCGCCGTCAAAGTGCAGCACGCGGACATCGAGGCGATCTCGAAGATCGATCTCGAAATCCTGGGCCGAGTGTTCGCGCTCGTTCAGATGCTGGTGCGCATTCGTGGAATGGAGGACTATCCGGACGACATCGCGCAGATGATCCGCGAGGAGCTCGACTTCCGACAGGAAGCGCGCAACATCGCCTTGATGGCGGCCAACTTCGCCGGCAGCGAGGACGTGCATTTCCCCGTCGTCGTCCCGGAGCTGTCGACGGAGCGTGTGTTGACCACGGAGTTCGTGGAAGGCGCCAAGGTCACGGACTTCGAGGCGCTGGAAGCGCTCGACGTCGATCGACCGGCCCTCGCGCGGCGCATTCTCACCGCGGTGTGTCAGATGATCTTCATCGACGGCGTTTTTCATGCCGACCCTCATCCGGGCAACATCATCGTGCACGCGAACGGCAGCTTCACGCTCGTCGACCTGGGCGCCATCGGACGGCTGGCTCCGAACGTAAAAGCGGGAGTACCGAGATTCTGGATGGGGGTGATCAAGCGCGACCCCGCCCAGATCACGTCGGGTCTCCGCGAGGCGGGGCTGATCTCACGCGATGCGGACGACGAAGAGGTCGCCGAGCGCGCGATCGACTATTTCCAGCGACGGTTTCTCGAGCAAATGCACATGGAGTCCTGGTCGATCAAGGACATCCAGGTGGACATGAAGACGAAGATCGACGCGATGTTCGACCTCAAGAAGCTCGACATCTCCTTCCGCGACCTCTCGCGCGCGTTTCAAGTTCCCAAGGAATGGGTGCTGTTCGAACGGGGCGCGATTCTGACGCTGGGGCTGTGCACGGAGCTCGATCCGAACATGAATCCAATTCACACCGTCGGACCATATCTCCAGCAGTTCGTCCTCGGCAAGGATGCTGATGTGAAAGGCCAGGTGACGAACGCGGTTCGCGAGATGGCAATGTCCGCAATCGCGATTCCGGACAAGACCAACCGGTTGCTCGAGCGCGCTAATCGCGGGGAGGTCCAGTTCCAGATCGGCGGCCTGCGCGAGAGCGCGCTACTTCTCTATGCCGCCGTGCATCAAATCCTGTTCGCGTTCCTCGGGATGGCGCTTGGAGTTCTCGCGTTCTTTCTCGACGGTCGCGGGCAAGATGGTCTGTCCGCGGTTACCTGGGTCGCGTCCGCACTCTGTATGATCGCCGTCGCGGGGTCCATCCTCCGGGCGCGCACATTGAGCCGCAAGCTGCGAAGCCGCCCGCCGCGATGATTACGGGCGTCTCTTCTTGCCAACTTTGCGCGCGGCCGCGCGCGCCGGCTTTCGTTTCCTCGGAGATTGTCGAGCACCGCGACTGGAGACCGAAACCGCGAGCTTGTGACGCGGCTCATACAATCCGAGCTCGATCTCACCCGGAATCCGAATCGAGGTGACGCGTCCCCAGCCTTGGTCGCTGATCGGGTGCAGGATCTCGACTCCCTGCGCCCGCAGCTCGTCGACGGCTTTCTCGACGTCGTCACAGACCAGATACAGCTCGGGCGAATGCGCGTCCTCGGTTGGGTGCACGGCGAGCTCGGTCGGCGGCAGCGCGAAGATCGGCCAACCGCCGCCGGCGTCCACGAACTTCAGTCTCAATGTCTCCCGAAAGAACCTGCGCGCGGCGTCGGCGTTTCTCGAGTACAGCAGCGCATGGACGGCGATGATCACGGAATCTCCTCTCTTTTATTGCGCGCGACTCAACATGTCGTCGAGCACCGGCCGGATCTTCGCACCGATCAGCGCCGCGATGACGCCGACCACGACGGCGAGAAAGGTGAACGGCAGCACCACCGGATAGGGTACTGGATAGCTCACGATGCGAGCGATGATGTGCGCGATCGGAATTGCGAATCCGATGATAGCGCCCAGCACCCACGCATGCCGCGGATCGATGAAGCCCAACACGATTCCGCCGGAGACGATCAGCACGATCGCGGGCGCGACCTCGGTGTTGTGCAGATCCACCCAGGCAGCCAGCACGCCCACCAGACCGGCAGCAACGACACCGAACGCGAGCAGGAGCGTGGCGGCACCCGGAGCCGCGCGGTAAAACGGAAACCTCCGCAATCGCTGTTCCCCCTTTGATGCCAACACTTACACCGTCATGAGCAAAGGCCGCGATCAGCAGCTCGATGCTGCCGTCGCGGCCCTCATGCGGATCATCCGCCCGCCGCAGCCCTAAACCATTCCGGCTTTCGGAAGCGGGGATGCGTCGGCGATGAGCCGCGCAAGTCCGTTGTCCGCCATCTTGCCCCACTGCCAGCCGACGGTGAGCCGCACCGGGATGGTGACGCTCGCCGTCGTGCACAGAATGCTGACGTCCTGTCCTTCCTTCAGCGTGATATGGTCGGCGTCGTCCTGCCTGCACGCCCATGTGCGACCATCGACGTCCGTGACATTGCGCGATCTCATGACCACCTCTCCGAATTCACTACGAGCAGTTCAATACTGCCCTTCCGAAGAGTAGCTCAGAGAGAGCATTCACGGTCTACGGCTTTCCAGTCACCTTTTTCTTGACGTCGCTCGCGGCCTCCTTCACACCGTGCGCGGCTTTCTTCCCGAGCTTCGATACGTCGCCCGCGGCCTCACCAGCGCCATGCCGGACCTTCTTGTCGAGCGAAGGCTTCTTCGCCGGCATCGTCGCGCTCGTGGGAGCCGTGGTCATGGGCGTCGAGCTCGCGGCGTCCATTGGGGTCGTGACTGGCTCTACGGGCGTGAGCCGAACGACAATGCCCTTCACGTATCTGATGTCAGCTCCCGGCGGTGGGACTTCACCCATCACTGAGCCTTTGACATACACCGTCTCGGAGGCTGGCCGTACGGACTGCGCCTGAGCGAACGATGGGACGGCGGCGATCACGAGAGCGCCGAGAATCAACTGGCAACGCATGCTTCCTCCTGGACAAAACGCTGGAGTCGAAAAACAGATGGAAGGATCGTTCCAGTTTAGGCGCAGTTAATAAAATCTCAGCCTGAGGCCGCCAGGTCGGGCCCCACGTCGCGCCGCTAGGGGGATGGCGCGCGCTGCGGGCGTGGAGGCGCTGGCAGCTGTCCCAGCACGCGCTTCATCGCGTGGAACTCGGGCGAATCGGCGCGCAGGCCGCGCAGCTCGCTCTGTGGCACCGCCGCCAGCATGCGTTTCACGTGGACGATGCGGTCCTCCGTGCCCGGGTGATCGGCGAACCACGCAAGCAGCGCGGGCTGTCGGTGCTCTTCAGCGAGCAATCGCTCGAAGAAGGTGAGCATGCCGCGAGGGTCGAGCCCGGCGCGCACTTCGTTCTCGAAGCCACCGCTGTCCGCCTGTGTCTCCGCCGTGCGTCCGAACTTCGCGAACACCGCGGAGCCGCCCACCTGGATGGCGACCTGTCCCACGCCGCTGTTGCAGATGTTGGTGAGGTGACACGCGAGCCCCACGATGACGTTCGCGCCCTGTGCCTTCTCCATCTGCTTCACGGAATGGCGCTCGACGACATGCTCGATCTCATGGCCGAGCACCGAGGCGAGCTCGCTCTCGCTCGCGGCGCGGTCGATGAGACCTCGATTGACGTAGATGTATCCGCCGGGCAGAGCGAAGGCGTTAACCACATCGGTGTTTACGACGGAAAACCGCCACCCGAGGTCTCCGCGCGACGTGGTGCGGGCCATGGCCAGGCCAAGCGCGTTGACGTAGTCGTTGACGGCGGCGTCCTGCAGAATCGGAAGCTGCGCGTCAATCTCCGCGGCGCCCTTCTGGCCGAGCTGACTCTCCTCGTCTTGCGACACGGAGCAGGCTGTGAGCGCCGCGAAAAGCAGCAGATTTATGCGCACGCACACAAAGCTAACTGCGGACGTAACGACGGACGTAACGACGGACGTAACTGCGTCCGACCCTTCGTCCGCAGTTACGTCCGCTCTTAGTAGTTAAGGTCGTAAGACTTTCTGTCCTGTTCCATTGCTGCTGCCATCAGGATCGTGGTTCAAGATCTGACGGTACGTTCGATTGGGATACGTGACTCCGCTGACCGCGAAGATCGCGTTGTTGTACGTCTTCGGAAGACTCGGGAACAACACGATGCAGGATCCATTGCCCCCCAGTTCACCCGTGGTGCAGGTGTTGGACGCCAAGCCGGGACGACTCCAGTTGCCTGTCACGGTGGCGCCGTTCAGCCGGTTGTGATTCTGATCGTGCACGACGATCTCGACCGTGGCTGACCAGGTCGAGGCGGACGCGCGCATCGCGGTTCCACTCATGTCGCCGACGTGGATGTCCTGAGTGGGAGGGGGTGGCACGAACGGGACCACTTCCGACGTCGTCGCGCCCGAGTTGTTCGCGGCGTTGTCGTCGATCAACGCGCTGTTTGCTACGAGCACGTGCCCGCCGAGGCTGCTCGATGTCGTGTTCCAGGAGTAGTTCAGCGTCCACGTGGCGCCCGCAATCAATGACCCGACGAATTTCGTGCCGATGGTCACGTTGTCGGTCTGGTCCACCAGGTCCACCGAGAAGGAATTACTGATCTTCTGATTGCCGACATTCTTCATGACCACGGTGACTGTTGCGGTCGCCCCCTGTGTGACCGTCGCCGGCGCCGATACACTGTTGACCGCGACGTCGGTGACCGGATCCGGTGGTGGAGGTGGCGGTGGCGGCGGTGGCGGTGGCTCCGAAGTCGATCCGTCCACCGCGACATTGAAGTAATTCAGGACGAAGTCGATGCGATTCGCGATCGTCTCCGTGCTGCTGCCGGCGAAGAGCAGCGCGACAGGGTTCTTGTCGGCATTGTCGGTGACGATGAGCGATCCCGAATCACCGCCATCGCTGAAGCCGCCTGGAGTGATGATGATCTGGTCGACGAACCGCGCAGACTTCACGCAGAAGATGAAGACCACTTCATAGCAGATGTCCACGGTCGCGTTGACGCCCGTGATCGTGCCGTGCGTCAGCTTGGTGGTCCTTCCGAACTTTTGAACGTTGACGCCGAGCAGCGCGGCGCGGTCGTCGAAGACGCGATCGTTGTCGGCGTCACCGAAAATCTTTCCGTTCGGCAATCCGTAGCCGTCGTCCGTGGGCGTCGAGTTGCCGAGGTTCGCTACATCGGACACGGCGATGGCGGCATCTATCGTGTTGGTGCCGCCGGAAAAATCGATCGGCCTGAACGCATACAGCGTCCCGATCTGATCGGCGCTGGTGCCCCCGTCGTATGGCCCGGGCTGCAGGGTAGCGTCGCCGATGGTGGCACCGTTGCTGTTCGCCAGCACGTGGTTGTTGCTCAGCGCAAAGACGTGCGTCGCGTCGACGACGCGAGCCCCGATCGTGCCCGCGGTGATCGCTGGGTGCCCGACCGAGTACCCCAGCGGGGCAGGCCGCGCCCGGAGCGTAGGAGTGCTCAGCGCCTTGAGCATTCCAGTGACTTTCACTCGCACCGGAATGTTCTCGATGTTGCTCGGGATCGTCCTCGGCGTGGCATCGACCACGAGGACTTGAATCTCGGCCTGTCCGTCCGAACGCAGGCCGACCGCCGTGCCGACAACACCGGTGATGCCCATCAGCACGCCCCTGTTGCGATCCTGGGCGGCGATGGCGGCACGGACGTTTTCCGTCCTTGCCGAGGACTGTCGAATCTGTTCTGTCGGTGTTCCGGTGAGGCGCTCCGAGGGATCGAAGCAGCCGATGAGAAGCAAGATGGCGCTGAGAGCAGCTATCCGAACGGTCGCAGCGCCAGGGGGACTTTCCATGGACCCTCCTGGATGGGGTGGCGCGTGCGTCCGCGTCGTGCCCCCATTATGCGGATACCACAGAAATCCACAAGAGGGTGGTCATCTTTGTGACATTAGGCAGGGTCCAGAGGGTCACCCCACCCGCGTAAACGATGCCTCAGTCACACCTTCCGGGAGCTCGCCGGCCTCGATGTAGTTGAACCCGGTGCTCACGGCCAGCATCGGTAGCCCGATGGCCTCGACCAGCGCCTGATGCCGTTCGCTCTCGAACACATACCCTTCGTCCCGATCGCCGGCTCTCTCGGCGCGCAACACTTCCTCGGCTTTTGCGACGTCCCCACCGCCAAAAACACGTGAAAGACGTTCGGCGTCGCCGCCCTCTGGAGGTCCGAACTCGCCGGACTCGAAATACTCGGGCGCCGAATTGTACTCGTCCACGAGCTCGCCATCCTCGTGAAGCGTGTAGATCAGGACGTCGTCGTCATGAACCAGCACGGCGAGCGCCGGGCAGCGCAATGTTGCGGCAAGAGAGCTGGCCAGGCCATTGAGCACCTCCAGATCCTGATCCTCACACTCGCGATCGTACACGACAGTGCAACCACTCACCGGTGGCGAAACGAGCGCGGTCCGCTTGCCGGAGCGTAGCGCGGCCACCACGGCCGCGGATTCCGTCGTCCTCAATGTGATGTTGGTGTAGAAGCTTCCCATCGATCAGCGCTGTCTGAGGCCTGTGGAGCCTCCTGTCCTCACTGCGACGCCGCCGTTTTTCGCGTGAACTTGTACTCGCCCGAGGGGTCCGACTGCTTCAGCTCCGTCACCCGCCCGTTCGACGTCACGAACTCGAAAATGACATCGGGAAACTCCTTGATACGAAAGCGCGCGGGTTGCCAGGGGATCAGGTTTTGGAAGGTGCCGCTCGCATACTGAATCGCGAGCGTGCCGTCGGGCCGCAGAACCACGTCGAACTTGCCGCCGGTCGCCGTCTCGTAGGTTCCGAGATACTGCCGCAGCGTCGCAACGTTGGACAGCGCGGCAGGGATGCGACGCGTGAACTGGATCGCGTTTTCGTCCAGCGACATCTCGGCGCGGTCGATCTCGCCCTGCGGATTGGTCAGGAAGCTCACGGACCACTTACCGTCTTCCTCATCGTCGGGTGTGTCGAATCGATCGTAGTGAAAGTGGCTGAGGGGCATCTTGATCTTGTGGAAATCGAACATGAGAGACGTGTCGCCCTGGCTGACGGTGAGCACGCCATACGCCGGGTTCTCGAACTCGCCGACGTAGTCGCCGATCCGGTGTGACGGTTTCGTTCCCGCGACGCGACCGCCACCGGCCTTCGTGCGCGCGCTCTTGTCCGCTTCTTTGGCTTTGAGGCGAATGGTGTTCTGTCGCTCGCTCCACGGCGTCAGCGACATGCCGAGCAGCCGCTCGTACACGTTGTAGGACACGATGTTGTAGAGCGGTGCCGCGTGATTGCCGATCACGAGCACGATGACCCCGACCGAATCGTACGGCATCGTCGAGACCTGCGAGTGAAAGCCAGGCAGGTCGCCGCCGTGATAAGCGAGGACGTGGCCGCGATACGATGCGACCCAGCGTCCCATACCGTAATAGGAGTTGAGCAGCTCGCCCCAGCCGCGAATGTCGAGGCCGGTGTTCGGGAGCGCGATCGATGGCGCCAGCGTCTGCCGGATGACGCTGTTGGGGATGACCTGCTTGCCTTCGAGCTTTCCGCCGTTCATGAGGGCGATGAGCCACTTGCTCATGTCTACGATGTTCGAGTTGATGGCGCCGGCGGGGGCCACGCCGATGGCATCGCTGTAATACGGAGCGCGATACAACTCCGTGTTGTCGCGCCGCTCGTTGTAGGGAACGCCCGGCTCCGGCTGCTTCACCATGTCCTCGATGGTGAACGTCGTGCTGGTCATGCCGAGTGGATTGAGGATCCGCTCGCGAACGAAGTTCTCCCACGTCTTTCCGCTGAGCAGCTCGATCGCGTACCCCGTGCCCGAGTACATCATGTTGTTGTAGAGGAACACCGAGCGCGGATTCTCGGAGGGCTCGAGGTACTTGAGCCGCTCGAACAGCTCCTTCTGCGTGAATTCCGACTTGTACCAGATCAGGTCGTGCCGCGTGATCCCGGTGCGATGCGACAACATGTCGCGCACGGTAACGGTGCGATCGAGATCGTCGTTGTAAAACTTGATCGACGGAACGTAGTTCCTGATGGGTTTGTCCCAGTCCAGCTTTCCTTCGTTGACGAGCAGTCCGGCGGCGACCGACGTGAACAGCTTGGTGTTGGAGGCGATCGGCTGGACCGTCATGGGCGTGAACGGGATCTTCTTGCCGTAATCGCGATAACCGTAGCCTTTCGCGAAGACGAGCCTGTCCTTCACCACGATGCCGACGCCAATGCCCGGCACGTTCCAGTCCTTGAGCACCTGCGCCATGTACGCATCGAAGCCCTGAAGCTTCGCGTCGACCGATTGCTGAGCGCGGAGGGATGGCGCCTGGAGCACGAGCGCGATTGCCAGAATCGGCAGGCGTGTAGATGTACTGGACATAAGGAGACTCAACGAAGTGAAGGGGACGTTACAGATCGCGGGGGCGGCTGTTCTTGCGCGGAAACGACGCGGATTGGGCGGAAAACCACCGGATACGGAATGGGGGTTTGCAAAATCAGTCATCCGTGCTCTTGTCCGCATCATCCGTGTCGTTTCCGCGTTGAAACAGCCGCCCGCGAGAACCATACGGGCCGCGTTCTGAATCCGCGAGGCACCTGTCCGAGCGGAGGTGGAACATGAGGGGTTGGCTTAGGGCGTCGCGCGCGCGCCGGGGCCGTCGAGCTGCTCGATGGTGGCGATGGATGCCGCGCGCTCGCGCTTGAGCCGCGCGGACACCCGCTCGGCCTCGCGCAACACACGGAGAACGTTTCCACCGGCCAACTTCCGCAGATCCGCTTCGGTCCAACCGCGCCGAGCGAGCTCCGCGAACAGCGTCGGGAAGGTCGAGACGTCCTCGAGCCCGACGACAGTCTCAGGAATCCCATCGAAGTCGCTGCCGATGCCGACGTGGTCGGCGCCCGCGACTTGTTTGACGTGATCGATGACATCGGCGACGTCGTTGATGGTCGCCGTCGGACGCGGGTGCGCCGCGCGCCATGCCGCGACCTCCGTTCGGACCGCGGCCGAGTCGCCCGCATGACGCTTCGTGGATTCCATCATAATTCGCTGGAGCTGGTCGTCATCCTCCTTGACGGCTTTGGAGACGAAGCTCGTCACGAACGGCACCATCACCACACCGCCGTTCTTCGGCACGCGCGCGAGAATGGAGTCGGGCACATTGCGCGGGTGATCGACGAGAGCGCGCGATCCGGAATGTGAGAAGATCACCGGCGCCGCCGTGACGTCGAGCGCGTTGCTCATGGTTCCCGGAGAGACATGCGACAGGTCCACCAGCATGCCGAGCCGGTTCATCTCGCGAACGACCTCGCGTCCGAACGGCGTGAGACCGCCGTGCTTTGCCGTGTCGAGCGCCGCGTCCGCCCAATCGAGCGTCACGTTGTGCGTGAGCGTCATGTAGCGCGCGCCGAGGTCGTAGTAGACGCGCAGGAGGCCGATCGAGTTCTCGATGGCGTGTCCGCCCTCGAGTCCGAGGAGCGAGCCAACCTTCTTCCGGGTGATGGCGCTCCCGATCGCATTCGCCGTCAGCGTCCACTCCAGCTCCGGATATTTCGCGATTACGCGTCGGGCGATGTCGAACTGCTCCAGCTGGACGCGCGCGTAGCCGGGAGTGCTGGCCACGAGTCCCTTCGACCGGTACGCGGCATCGCCGCGCTCGCCCGGGATGTAGATCGACCAGAACTGCGCGCCGACGTGTCCCTGCTTGAGCCGCGCGAGATCGGTGTGGCCCGGCGCGCGGGTGCGCAGGTCATACGAGGCGACGTCCATCGGACGCACGGTGTCCTCGCGAATCCGCCAGGGAAGGTCGTTATGTCCGTCGACGATCGGCTGGGCGGCCAGAGCGCGGAGTGCGCGCGCCATGTTCGGATCGGAACGCCGGGACTGGGCGTTCGCGAGAGAGGAAACGAGGACGGCACCGGCAAGACACAACGTCGATCGGAAGATGCGCATGAGCAGAGGAGTGTATCGATTGGGGTGAAGTGGCGCGTGGCGCGCCACATGGGAACATGTGCCGGGGAATGCGCCATGCTACCCCTTGACTATCTAAGGGAACGCCAGCATGTTCTCCCTAGATTATCTGAGGGTAGGTCGTCATGCATCGGTTCGACAATGAAAACTGAGCTGCTCCACGGCACGCTCGAAGTCATGGTCCTCAAGACACTGAGTTGGGGACGCATGCACGGCTACGGCATCGGCCGGTGGATCGAACAGCAAGGGGGCGACGCGCTTCGCATAGAAGAGGGCTCGCTGTACCCCGCATTGTACCGGCTGGAGCGCAAAGGCTGGATCGATTCCGAATGGGGACTTTCCGAAAAGAACCGGCGCGCCAAGTACTATCGCCTCACGGCGGCGGGTCGACAGGCGCTGCGCGCCAACGTCTCGCTCTGGGGCAACTTCGCCGAAGCCGTCGGTCGCGTCCTGACATCCGGCCAGGCGCCGACTCGCGCCTGATCGATGGGCTCGGGATGACATGTCACTTCCGCCGAACGTGCCGCGATGGCGCCGCTACCTGCGCTTCTGGCGCTCGAACGTTCAGGCGGACGTCGACGACGAGTTTCAGTTCCATCTGCAGGAGCGCATCGACGATCTGACGGCGCAGGGGATGGACGCGCGCGCCGCGCGCGCCGAGGCGCTGCGACGGTTTGGGGACATCGAGCAGGTGAAGGGCACCTGCCGCGAGCTCGCACAGAATCAGGAGAGCGACATGCGACGGTCCGAACTCCTTGGCGTAGTCCGGCAGGATGCGACATACGCGCTGCGCTTGATGCGCGCGAATCCCGGTTTCACCGCAGCGATCGTACTCACATTGGCGCTCGGCATCGGCGCGACGACGTCGATCTTCAGCGTGGTCAACTCCGTACTGTTGCGGCCACTGCCATACGCCGACCCGGACCGGTTGGTCGTGGTGTGGGAGCGCTTCGGGCAGGGGCAGGGCTCCGCCTCCGGCGGCCACTTTCACGATTGGAGCGAGCAGTCGCGAGTGTTCTCCGCGACAGCCGCGTGGCAGTCACGTACCTACATCCTGTCCGACGGGGAGCCGACGCGGCTGTCCGGAGCCCGTGCGACCCCAAGCTTCTTTCAAGTGCAGTACATCCCTCCCGCGGTGGGACGGTATTTCCTGCCGGAAGAGACTGATGCCTCACGCGTGGTGGTGCTCAGCTACGGACTGTGGCAATCCCGGTTCGCCGGAGATCGGTCGATCATCGGCAAGCCGGTCACCCTCAACGGCGAGCAGCACACGGTCGTGGGCGTCACTCCCGCCGCCTTCACACTGTCGACGGGCGATTCACCCGAGCAGCTGTGGACGCCGCTCACTTTCGCGCCGGAACAACGGACCAACTACGGCGCGCACACGTTCCTGGTATTTGCGAAGCTCAAACCCGGTGTGACCATTCCGCAGGCGCAGCGCGAGCTCGAGCGCATCACGGAAGACATTCGCCGGCGCAATCCCGAGAATATGAAAGAGCGGGGAGTGCTGGTGCAGTCGTACAACGACGTTCTCGTCGGCGACTACCGCGCACAGCTCTGGGTGTTGCTCGGCGCGGTGACGTTCGTGCTGCTCATCGGGTGCGGCAATGTGGCGAGCCTGCTGCTCGCGCGCGCGACGGCCCGTCGCAAGGAGATCGCGATCCGCGGCGCGCTCGGCGGGGCGCGCACCCGGCTGGTGCGCCAGCTCCTCACGGAGAGTCTCCTGCTCGCGGTGGTCGGTGGCGCGGCGGGACTGCTGGTCGCGCGGTTCGGCATTCGGTTTCTCAAGGGGATGGGTCCCTCGTGGATTCCGCGGTTGGGAGAGGCCGGTCTGCAGCTCGACGTGCTTCTATTCGCGCTCGTCGCCACGGTGGTCTGTGGCGTCCTGTTTGGTCTCGCGCCCGCGTTGCGCGCCACTCGTGTGGACCTGCAGAGCGAGCTGCGGGAAGGGGGTCGGGGCTCGAGCGGGATCGTACGCGACCGCGCGCGGGCGTTCCTGATCATCACCGAGATCGCCGTCGCGCTCGTACTTCTGGTGAGCGCGGGATTGTTCATCCGCAGCGCGCAGCGTCTCCAGCGCATCCCATCGGGTTTCGATCCCACTGGCGTGACAATGGCGCGGATCGCGCTTCCCGCCGTGAGCTACAAGGAGGCGACCGCCGTGCAGGACGCCTTCAGCCGCATCGTCGATCAAGTTCGGGCGATTCCCGGCGTGCAAATCGCGGCTGCGGGGACGCGCGTGCCGATGTGGGGGGCGAGCATCGACATCGGAGTTCGCGTCGATGGTCGCGCTCCGGATCCAAACAAAGTCCAGGTCGGCCACGTTCGGCTCGTGACGGCGGGCTTCGTCGAAGCGCTCGGTATCCCGCTGAAACGCGGCCGATTGCTGACGGCATCGGACCTCGCCGCCGGCGCACCGTGGGTCATCGTCGTAAACGAGACGTTCGCGCGAAACCTGTTTGGAACGGATGATCCCATCGGTCAGCGCATCTCGGGTTGGGCGAGCGACTCCAATCCGGAATGGAGAGAGATCGTCGGCGTCGTGGGCGACGTGCGCGCTTTCGGGCGGGAAAACGCCATCCCGCCGGAGATCTACATGCCCATGTCGCAGGCGCCGGAAGGAGCGTGGAACGCGTTCCAAAGGCGGATGACGATCGTAGCGCGCGCGGTTCCCGGTACGACCATTGTCCCGGCGCTGCGGAAAGCGGTGAACAGCGTCGATCCTTCGCTGCCGCTGTACGACGTGCAGGGCATGGAGGAGGTGATCTCACAATCGACTGCGACCCGGCGCTTCAACACCATGCTGCTCTCGCTGCTCGGTCTCACTGGGCTGATCCTCGCGGCGATCGGCATCTACGGCGTGATCGCCTTCTTCGTGAGCCAACGGACGCACGAGATCGGCGTGCGCGTCGCGCTGGGTGCGAGTACCCAGAGCGTGGTCCGCATGGTCGTGCGGCAGGCGCTCGTACTGGCTGCCGTCGGCGTCATCCTCGGCGGCATCGCGGCGTTCTGGGCGACACGCGTGCTCGGCAACATGTTGTTCGAGGTTGGCGCGCGGGACCCGATTGCGTACGCGACTGCCGCGGCTCTCTTGCTGTTGGTCGCGCTCGGCGCGTCCTGGCTTCCGGCACGGAGGGCGGCGCGCGTCGAGCCGATCAGAGCGCTCGCGGCCGCAGGATAGAGCCGACGCTTCGTGTTTCTGGCGGCGTCGGCTACGCTGGCAGTTTCCAGTGGTCGTCGCACCACCCGATCATCGTTTCGACGAGATGACGATTCTCCTTCGCTGCGTCGGCTGAGCCGGCAGCCGAGCGCGCCGCCTGCTCCATCAAGTTCTTGACGGCCCGCACGATCCCGTCATAGGCAACGCCGCTCCTGCGCAATTCGTCCACGTAATTGCACACCGCAACGCGCAGGGCGTCCATGGAAACGAAATGGTCCCGCTGCGCCGCTCGAAGGCTGTCACGCAGATGCTGAGGGATGGGTAGAGTCCTGTCATCTTCTGGCGTCTGGATCATGGCGGCGCTCGGTGTCGAGGCGTCGCCAGGAGCGCCAACTCTCAAATACTATCGACCGTCTGCGTGCTGGTGAGAAACGCAGGTTCAAATCGCGGTCGCAGGAAACTTCACAGAAATAAAACACCGCCCACGTTTCAATCGTGGCGGAAATACTCGTTGATGCACCACCGGACAATGTTGTCCATCACGGACTCGGTGAGCCAAACAGGACCGCGGCCCGGTGGGGGATATGCGGCTGCTGTTTGGCGGACGAATGCCTTCATCGTCACGAGCATCGCCTCGGGGGTCATGCCCTGTGAGCGGAGATCTCGGACGCATTCCCCGAGGGCGAGCTGCAGTGCATCGAGGGCTTTTGCATGTCGCTGTACCGCATCGACAACCGCCAGGCGAACCCGGTCAGCGGAAACGCGCTGAATCGGGAATGGAGGCGACTCGACGGCCGAGACTGAGGGCTCCACCCATCCTCTGGGTCGGAGAAAGGCGTCGCCAGTAGCGCCAACGATTGTGTTTCTAGAAAGCCGCGGATGCTGGTGGTAATCCGTGTGTTAAGTAAGGTGGTGTCCGATAGCGAACATAGCAATCCCAGAAGCCAGATCAGCTCGGTTGGGCAGTTCGCTATAAGCGAACCTCGGGGCTATGTCTAAAGAAGTCGACGCAGACTCCTACGGTCGACGCCTTCGCCCCGGACATAGATGACGCCCGAGACAGTCACGCTCTCAACGGCGCAAGTGATGGCCGTGCCGCGCGAAGGATCCGACGACACTCGGGTGCGCGGCCTCGAAGCCACGATTCGGCGGCGCGACGCCGTGCTCGCAGCGATCTCCCACGCGGCCTCGAGATTTCTCGCCACCGCGGACTGGGATCGCGACATTCGCGACGTACTCGCGGAGTTGGGCAAGGCGGCCGAGGTGAGCCGCGTCTACCTGTTCGAAGGACATCGCGACACTCGCGGCGTTCTTCTCGCGCGCATGCGCAACGAGTGGAGCGCTGAAGGCGTCGCACCGCTCAGGGATGCGCCCGGGCTGCAGGACATCGAGTTGGCCGCCGTGGGGCTGGCGCGTTGGGAGGAACTGGCCATGGGTGACACGATCCATGGCCGCATTTCGTCGCTGCTGCCCAGCGAGCAAGAGTTCTTTGCGCGGCTCGGCGTCCGGTCGGTGGCGTCCGTGCCGGTCTTCGCCGGCGAGCGTTGGTGGGGATTCGTCGGATTCACCGACGACCAGAGCGAACGCGAATGGTCGCGCAGCGTGCTCGAGACGCTTCAGGGCGCGGCGGCGATGATCGGAGCCGCGATCTACAGAATGGACGCCGAAACGGAGCTCCGCCGTCGCGAGACACAGCTCGCCGACGCGCAGGCCATCGCGCACATGGGCAGCTGGGACTGGGACATCGAGAGCAACTTGCTCACTGGCTCGGAGGAGATGTACCGCATCTACGGGTTCGGTGACGACAAACCACTGACCCCAGGTACGATCCTGGCTCGCGTACATCCCGATGATGCAGATCTGGTGCGGCAAGCCATCGACGACGCCGTGAATCGCGGCAGGGACTTCAACCTCGAGCACCGTGTCGTGCGCGGTTCCTCTCCCGGTGACGTCCGCATTCTCAACGCGAAGGGCCATGTCGTCCTGAACGCGGACGGCAAGACGCGGAAGATCATCGGCGCGGGACAGGACATCACCGAGCTTCGCGAAGCGGAAGCCGCCGCGCGGCGGCTCCTCAGTGAACAGGCGGCGCGTTCCGCGGCGGAAGCCGCCGAGCGACGCGCGGCGTTTCTCGCGAACGCCAGCCGCGTACTTGGAAGCTCCTTCGACTACGCCACGACGCTCGCGGCGATCGCGCGTCTCGCGGTCCCCGAGCTCGCCGACTTCGGCACTGTAGAGCTGTTCGCGACGGAGTCCACGGCAAGTGTCCTCGCCGTGGCGCACAGGGACGCGACGCTGGAGCAGACGCTCACCGAGGTCAACGCGAACGCAAAGGAGTGCGCGCCTTGGATCGAGCGGATGCGCCAAGCCGTCGCGGATGGACAGTCCGCGTGGGTCGCGGAGATCACCGACGCGATGCTCGACGAGAGCTATCCTGATCCGGAGCTGACGCGCCGGCTGAAGGCGCTGGGCCCGCGTTCGTTCATCGCGGCCCCGATATTCATCGGCGGACGTGTCGCGGGCGACCTGGCCCTCTATGTCTCCGATTCCGCCCGTCGGTACGACATGAAAGACGTCAGGCTGCTCGAGGACCTGGCCCGGTCCGCGTCAGCCGCCGTCGAGAATGCACGTCTGTATCACCTCGCCGAACAAGCGACGCGCGCGCGAGACCAGATGCTCGGCGTCGTTGCGCACGACCTGCGCAATCCTCTCGGGACGATCATCATGGCGTCCGGGTTGCTCGAGGAGACGATGGACGCGGAGTCGCCGACACGCCGCTT
>Ga0070696_100000147_pt1 | contig 39206 bp, 33 predicted proteins | sample KBSK1253metaG_FD_65474 | JGI IMG/M metagenome (GOLD analysis project Ga0070696, IMG submission 65474) | Corn, switchgrass and miscanthus rhizosphere microbial communities from Kellogg Biological Station, Michigan, USA - KBS K1-25-3 metaG | ecosystem: Host-associated > Plants > Roots >... | reverse complement strand
ATCAACCACGGCCCGCGCCGCGCGCCTTGCATCCGCTCCCTTGCAGAGCCAACGCGGCTCACGCGGAACACTCAGACAGGCTCCTGAACCCCGGCCCGCTAATGGATCGGCGCCATCAGGTGCTGGTAAGGCGTACCGGACCACATCACGTAGGGGGTCTTGGTATCCGGATTCGCACCCTTCGGATAGGTGTCATAGAAACTGGCCTCGGCGCCGACGATCATGATGTGCGGCCCGGTCTTGATCCAGTGGTTGGCGGCGGTAGGCTTCTTGGCGTACGGGTCCGTATTGCTGGCATCCGTGCCGCCGGCCAGCATGTACATCAAGCCGACCTTTCCCGCGGGCGGTGTCTTGTGATTCAGGTAGGCATCGATCCAGTCCCCGGCATTCTTGTCCCAGCACATGGGATCGGGGCCCGGTGTTTCGGGATTGTCGGGCATGCAGGTGAAGCCATTGGTCCCTTTGCGCAGCGTGCGCATCCCGCCCTTCGCATCGGGAGCCACGATTGTGGCATTCTCGGCGACTTTCTTCGGCGCTGCCTTCATGGCGCTCGCAACCAGTTCCTCGTCCGTCGGCGCCGGCTTGGCGGCTTCGGTCGCGGCATCGCCCGTGGCATGGTGCATCGCAGGCTGGTCGGCGGCAGGCGGCTCGGCGGCCCACACCGATCCGGTCAAACCAAGGACTGCGGCGCCAGCGCAGACCATATGAATTGATTTGCTCATAGAACCCCCTTCGTTCGTTTGAATTCTCCGCGCGATATCTGACTCCTTTCACACATGTACTGCAACCGGGGTCGCGGTAAGATTACCCGCATGGGTTTTCAGGGTATTTCGCGCGATGGGGCGTTGCCGCGGAAACGCGCGCGTTGAATCAGCCGTTGCTCGAATCCGTCCCCGAAGTTTTGCGCCAGCAGTTCGCCCGCTGGTGGGAGCGTGCCGCTGCGCAAGCGGCTTTTGCCGACGCCTACCAGGTGCTCGGTGATGGATTGCGCGCGGAATTGCCGCGCGTGGCCGCCGGCAGTGAGTTCATCGCTGCGGCGCTGATACAGGATCCGGAGGCTCTGGAGTGGTTCGCCCGGCACGGGGAGCCGGCCGCGGCGCGTGCCGCGAACGCTGACTACGAGGGCCGTGCGGCGGCGGCGCCCACCGTGGCGGAGGCGCAGCGCATATTGCGCGAATGGCGGCGCCGCGAAATGCTGCGCATCGCGTGGCGCGACATCGCGGGCCGCGCCGCCGTCACGGAAACTTTGCACGCGCTGTCGGACCTGGCGGACGCCGCCATTCGCGCGGCGGCCGCGGCTGCGCAACTGCACTTGCGCGCGGCCTTCGGGCTGCCCCGAGGCGCGAACGGCGCGAGCGGCGGGGACGTGCCGCTGATGGTGCTGGCCATGGGCAAACTGGGCGGCCGCGAGCTGAATTTTTCCTCGGACATCGACCTGGTGTTCTTATTCCCGGAAGCAGGCCAGACCGATGGACCGCGCGTGGTCGAGAATGAGGAATATTTCAATCGCCTCGGCCGCGAACTCATTCGCCTCCTCGATGCGAGGACCGAAAACGGCTTCGTGTTCCGGGTGGACATGCGCCTGCGGCCGTTCGGCGACAGCGGCCCCCTGGTCGTGAGCCTGGCCTCGCTCGAGGATTATCTGCAGGAACACGGGCGCGATTGGGAGCGGTATGCCTGGATCAAGGCGCGCCCCATCGTGGGGCTTCAGGCCTATGCGGCGGCATTCCGGGAGTTCATACGCCCGTTCGTATACCGGCGCTATCTGGACTTCGGGATATTCGAGTCGCTGCGCGACATGAAGGCGCTGATCGCTCGCGACGTGTCGCGGCGCGATCTCGACCGGCACTTGAAGCTGGGCCGGGGTGGAATTCGCGAGATCGAGTTCATCGTGCAATCGCTGCAACTGGTACGCGGCGGCAACGACCGGCGGCTGCAGAATGCGGCGCTGCTGGAAGTGCTGCCGGTGCTGGCGGACTCGAAGCTCGTGTCGGCGGCGGATATCGCGGAATTGACCGACGCCTACCTGGTGCTGCGCAGGGCCGAGAACGCCTTGCAGATGATCCGCGACGAGCAGTGTCACTCGCTGCCCGCGGAGGCGCCGGATAGAGCGCGCTTGGGGCTGAACATGGGCGCGCCCGACTGGGCCGCGGCCGCCGCGCGAATCGACGCGGCACGCGGCAATGTGGCGCGGCAATTCGAAGACTTGCTGTTCGGCGCCGCCGATGCCCAGCACCGTTACGATGAGACGGGCGCGGTGTGGCTGGCTTCCGAGGACGCGAAGATCGGCGAGGAACTGGCCGGCAGCGGCTTTCCGCAAGGCGAAATCGCAGCGGTCGCGGCGACCTTGGAAGCCTATCGGCACGCGGCGTCCTATCGGCGATTGGACGAGGTGGGGCGCCGGCGCCTGCACGTGATTCTCGAGCGCCTGCTGAAAGCGGCGTCGCGCCGCGCTGCGCCTTCAAGCGTGGTGCAGCGGGTACTGCGCGTGCTGGAGGCGATCGGCACGCGTTCGTCGTATCTGGCGCTGCTCAAGGAGCAGCCGGCGGCACTCGACCGCCTGATCGACGTCTGCGCGATCAGTGGGTTCCTGGCGCGGCAGATCGCCGACTTCCCGCTGCTGCTCGACGAACTGATCGACGCCAAGGCCTTCAACGAACTGCCCTCGCGCGAGACCTTTGCGCAGCAGCTCAGCGCCCGCACAGAGCGGCTGCCCACGGATGATCCGGAGCGGCAGGTGGAGGCGCTGCGGCAATTCCAAAAGGTGGCGGTATTCACGGTGGCGCTCGCCGATTTGACCGGGCGGCTGCCGCTGATGCGAGTGAGCGACCGGTTGACCGACATCGCGGAGCTGATCGTGCAATGCTGCATGGATCTCGCGTGGCAGCAGATGACGCAGGCTTACGGGATCCCGTATTGCGGTGATCGGGAGACAAATCTGCGCCAGGTCCGCGTCGCCGTTGCCGGCTACGGCAAGCTGGGAGGTCTGGAACTCGGCTATGGTTCCGATCTCGATCTGGTCTTTCTGCACGATTCGCGCGGCGACATTCAGCAGACGAGCGGCGAACGCCCGTTGGACAACGGCGTTTTCTTCCTGCGGCTGGGCCAGCGCATCGTGCACCTGCTCACCATGCATTCGGCGGCCGGCCGCCTTTATGAGGTCGATATGCGCCTGCGGCCGAATGGCAAAGGCGGATTCCTCATGACGGGCATCGACGCATTCGAACGCTACCAGCTGCAGGAGGCGTGGACATGGGAGCACCAGGCCCTGCTGCGCGCCCGGCCGGTGGCGGGCGATGAGACTCTCCGCGGCGCGTTCGAGGCGGCGCGTCGCCGCATACTCCGTGACTCCGTGCATCGCGACACCTTGCGCAGCGACGTCGTGGAAATGCGGCTGCGGATGCAGCGCGAGCTATCCAAAGCGGGAGCGGGACAGTTCGACATCAAGCAGGACGCGGGCGGCATCGCCGACATCGAGTTTCTGGTGCAGTACTGGGTGCTGGCGGCGGCCGGCGCGCATCCGGATCTTTTGACCTATACCGACAATATCCGGCAGCTCGAAGGATTGGCGGCGCTGGGCGTGGTCGAGAGCGCGACGGCGCAGTGGCTCAAGGACGCCTATATCGGCTATCGCACCGTGTTGCATCACTCGTCGCTCGAGATTCAGGGCGAGCGGGTGGTGGAGGCGGCGCCCTACGCCGAGACACGTGCCCGCGTGCAGCAGATCTGGCGCGACACCTTCGAAATCGCCTTGCTTGCGCCATGGGCCGGGGCCTACGGCGGCGTGCCTCCCTTCGACAAGGTCCGGGTGGCCGATTTCAAGTCCGCGCTCGAGGCCGCGATGGCCGAGAATTTGGCCGAGGTCGACAAAATCGCCAATGACCCGGCCCCCGCGAGCTTCGAGAATACGCTGGCCGCGCTGGAGCGGGCGGGGCATGCCTTCAAGCGCGTGAGTGCGATCTACGGCGTCTGGTCCTCGACCATGAACACCGGGGACTTCCAGGCCGTGGAACGTGAGATGGAGCCGAGGCTCGCGGCCTTCTCCGATGCGATACTGCAGAATGCGGCGCTGTTCGCGCGCATCGAGGCCGTATATGGTTCCGCGCAGGACCGGCTGACCCCGGTCCAGCGGCGGCTGTGCTGGTATTACCACACGAAGTTCGTGCGGGCCGGCGCGAAACTCGACGCGAGGGCCAAGACCCGCGTGGCCGCCATCAATGAGCGGCTTGCGGGCCTGTTCGCGAATTTCAGCCAGAATTTATTGGCCGATGAAGCCGACCATGCGTTGTATCTGCGGGACAAGAGCGACCTTGCGGGGCTGCCTGAGCCGCTGCTCACGGCGGCCGCTTCCGCGGCTGCGGCGCGGGGCCGCCCGGGAGAATGGGCGGTGCTCAACACGCGATCCTCGGTGGAACCGTTCTTGACCTATGCCGATCGGCGGGAATTGCGCGAACAGGTGTGGCGGACCTTTTACAGCCGCGGCGACGGCGGCGCGCACGACAACAAAGGGATCATCACGGAGATTCTGCGCTTGCGCGCGGAGCGGGCGAAACTACTGGGTTACCCGACGCATGCGCATTGGCGCGTCGCGGACAGCATGGCCAAGACCCCCGAGAATGCGCTGCAATTGATGCTCGCGGTCTGGCCCGCCGCGGTGGCGCGCGTACGGGAAGAAGTGGCGGACATGCAGGCCATCGCCGATGAGCATGCCGGGATCAGCATCGCCGCCTGGGACTATCGCTACTACGCCGAGAAGGTGCGCGGCGCGAAATACGATCTCGATATGAACGAAGTGAAATCCTATCTGCAACTCGAGAAGCTGCGCGAGGGCATGTTCTGGGCCGCCGGCCAGCTGTACGGATTTAACTTTACGCAGGTGTCCGGCCTGCCGGTGGTGCTTCCCGACATACGCGTGTGGCAAGTGACCAACACCGCGGGCAAGCACGTGGGGTTGTGGTATTTCGATCCATACGCGCGCACGGGTAAGAGTTCCGGTGCATGGATGAGCGAGTATCGGGGCCAGGAGAATTTCGACCGCGACATTTCGGCCATCGTGTCCAACAACACGAACTTCGTGAAGAGCGACGGGCCCATTCTCATCAGCTGGGACGACGCCGTTACCCTGTTCCACGAGTTCGGCCACGCGCTGCACGGGCTGAATTCCGACGTCCAATACCCGTCGCTGGCCGGCACCAACGTCGTACGGGATTTCGTCGAGTTTCCGTCGCAGTTGAATGAAAACTGGCTGGCGACGCCGGAGGTGCTGTCGCGGTTTGCGGTTCATTATCAGACCGGCGAGCCGATCCCGCCGGGGCTCGTTGCCAAGATCAAGAAGGCAAGCACCTTCAATCAGGGTTTCGCCACAGCCGAGTATCTGGCGTCGGCGCTGGTCGACATGAAACTGCACTTGGCGGGCGGCGAGGCCATAGATCCGGACTCCTTCGAGCGCGAGGCGCTCGAGTCGCTCGGCTGCCCCTCGCAAGTCGTCATGCGGCATCGCACGGCGCAGTTTGCGCATATTTTCTCGAGCGACGCCTATTCGGCAGGCTACTACAGCTATCTATGGGCCGAGGTGCTGGACCGCGACGCCTTCGGCGCCTTCACGGAAGCCGGGGGCCCCTACGATAAAGTCGTTGCAAAGCGCCTGCGCGATGACATCATGGCGGTGGGCAACAGCATTGACCCGGCCGAGGCGTACAGAAATTTTCGCGGCGCCGATCCCACAATCGATGCGCTGTTGCGTGCGCGCGGCTTCGCGCCGCCCTGAAGTTCAAGCGGAGTGATGACAATGCCGGCGATGGTCCAAGACGATTCGAAGCATCAGTTGATTCAGGCGAACGAGCTGCATCAGTACATCGTGACTGTGGCGGACTTGCCGCTGTCGTGCCCGATGCCCGGGATGTTCCTGTGGAATTCGCACCCGAAGGTGTATCTGGCGATCGAGCAGACCGGATGGGCCAAGTGCCCCTACTGCGGCGCCGAGTACACCCTTCGTTAGGCGCTTCGCGAAGAGCCTAACGACGGCTGTAATCGCGGTACGATTTTTCTTCGACGATGCTCGAGCCCAGCTTGTCATTGATGCGCCGTTTGATGGCGGCCCGTTCGTCGTTCTCCACATAGACCGCCCGCGCGAGCCGGACGAACTCCGCGTCGAAGGCCTGCGCGCGCTCCTTGTCGCGAATGTCGTCTTCGATCACCCACAGGCGCTCGTTGACGGCCTGCAAGGCGCTGATGTCAGTTTCGACGTCGATGCCGGCGTATGCGGACAGGTTCCACGTGGCTTCGAGCGCGCCGAGCTCCAGGCGCACATTGGACAGCTTGCGGGGGTCGGTCATGCGTTGCGACTTGATCCGCAGGATGGTGATTTTGTCCAGCAATTCTCCGGGCGATATGGGAACTTTGATCTCGTTCATCGCCCCATCTTAACCAAATTTCCGTTCCGCCATCAGCGCGCCGAGTTTCGCCGTGACCTCGCCCACGCTGATCAGGTCCATGACGCCGTTGCGCTCGATTTTCGTCGTCCAGGCGATTTCCGCGGCCGGCTTGCCCAGGAATTTGCGCGCCGCCTCGTCGTACTTGTCGACACACCAGCGGCGGCTGAGGTAGGGACCGGCACGGGCGGGATTGGTGGCGGCGTACAGTCCGATCACCGGCAGCCCCACCATCGTGGCCATGTGAGCCGGCCCCGAGTCCGGCGACAGCAGCACGGTGCTCCGGGACATCAACCCCAGCAGCTGCGGCAGCGTGTCCTTGCCGATTTGATTCTGCGGCGCGCCGTTTGCCGCCGCGGCAATGGTGACTCCCATGGCCGTTTCGAGGGGGCTGCGTCCGCCCACCAGCACGACCCGCATGCCATGGGCGTCGGCAGCGTAGGCCGCGACCGCCGCGTACCGCTCCGCCGACCAATTGCGGGCCGGGTGGCTGGAGCAGGGGCTGATCAGCAGGGTGGGCCGTTCGTCCGTGACGATGGCGCCGGCGTACTCCAGCGCGCTCTGCGGCAGGGACGGATCCCAGCGCGGGGGTCCGGGGTCGATGCCGCAGGCACGCACGAATCCCATGAGCGAATCCAGCACATGCTCCGAACTCGCGGGGGCGATGCGCGCATTGGTGAACCACCATTGCAACTCGCGCGCGCGCGGCCGATCGAAGCCGAGCTTGACGGGCGAGTCGATCAAGCTGCTGACGAGACTGGCGCGAAACGACAGTTGCATGTCGAGCAGCAGGTCGAAGCGCCGGCCCCGCAGGGTTCTGCGCAATCGCAGCAGCTCGCCGGGCGTGGCGCTCTTATCGAAGGTGATAAACTCGATTTCCGGGAGAATCGCCGTCATCAGCTTGGCCTCGAGCTTGCCGATGATCCAGGTAAACCGGGTGTGCGGCCATGCGGCTTGGAAGGCTCGAAGCGCCGCCAGCGCATGACAGGTATCTCCGATAGCCGAGAGACGCAGCAGACAGACGTTCTGCAGCGGCGGTTGGAAGTGTAAGGTCATCGTATCAGTGATAAACACGCGTTCAATTGCCACTGCCACGGGCGCCATGCTGGCTGATCCCGCATGCCTTGGCAATCTACCGCAGATCACTGCGCAATCGCTGTTCGATCCAGAGTTTTGGCGAGCGCGCGGCGAACTTCTCGACGTCACCCAAGGCCGGGGTTCGGCCTGGTTCATCGAGTCGGGCGGCCGCCGCTGGGCGCTGCGCCACTTTCGACGCGGCGGTTGCATTGCCCGATTGTCGAGGGATCGCTACCTGTGGATGGGTGAGGATAGGGTGCGGGCCTTCGCCGAGTGGCGGCTGCTCGAGGAACTGACTTCGCGCGGCTTACCCGTGCCCAAGCCCATCGCGGCGCGCTATGAGCGGCAGGGCTTGAGCTACCGCTGCGATTTGATCACGCAGCGCATTGCCGGCGCCAAGCCATTGAGCGGGATGCTCGCGCTCGCGGCGCTGCCCGAATCGCAGTGGCGCGCCATCGGCGCCGCCGTGGGGCGCCTGCATCGCGCGGGAGTCGATCACGCCGATCTCAACGCCCACAATATTTTGCTGGACGCACAGGGGGTCGTGACCGTCATCGACTTCGATCGCGGCCGCTTGCACGGGCAGGGCGGCCGGGGCGGCCGGGGCGCATGGGCCGCGCGCAATTTGCGGCGCCTGCACCGCTCGCTGATCAAGATATCGCGAGGGTTCGAGCCCGGCCGATTCGGGGCCACAGCCTGGGACTGGTTGCAGGCCGGTTACGACGCCGCATGATGAGGCGCCTGTACACTTTGCTGATCTACTGCGCCGTGCCGTTTGCGTACGCCCTGGTCCTGTGGCGCGGCTTACGCAATCGCGGCTATTGGCAGGGCCTGGGAGAGCGCTTCGGCTGGGGTGGCGCCACGAGTTCCACGGGAACCGTGTGGCTGCACGCCGTATCGTTGGGTGAGATGTCCGCCGCCGCGCCGCTGATCCGTGCTCTGCGCTCGCGATATCCGCAGATTCCGATGGTGGTGACCACCGCGACACCGACGGGCAGAGCTCGCGCGCGGGCCTTGTTCGGCGACACCTTGAACGTGCGCTTTCTGCCTTACGACACACCGGGTGCAGTCAGGCGTTTCCTGGCGCGGGTCAGGCCGCGGCTCGCGATCATCGTGGAGACCGAACTGTGGCCAAATCTGTTCGGCGCCTGCGAGCGTGCCGGCGTGCCCCTGGTGCTCGCCAGTGCGCGCCTGTCGGCGAAATCGGTTTCACGCTACGGGCGCTTGGGCAATCTCTTCCGAGAGATTTTCTCCGCCAGTTCCCTGGTGGCGGCTCAGACCCGTGAAGATGCCGAGCGCTTCATTGCCATCGGAGCCAAGAGTGCCAGGACTCACGTGATCGGCAATATCAAGTTCGACATGGAATTGGGTCCGGGGGTCCTTGATCATGGACGCGAGTTGCGTGCCTCGTTTGGCAGCGAACGACCCACTTGGATTGCCGGCAGTACCCACGCCGGCGAAGAGGAGCAGGTGCTGGCCGCGCACCTCCTGCTGCAAACCCAGGTGCCGGGCGCTCTCCTGTTGTTGGTGCCGCGGCACCCCGATCGATTTCAAGCCGTCGCAGATCTATTGGAACGCCGTGGGATCAAGTTCGCCCGGCGCAGCGGCGGCGTCGCGCCGGGCGGCGCCGCGCCCGGCGTGGACATGCAGGTACTGCTGGTGGACACGGTGGGTGAACTCGCCGCGCTGTACGCATCGGCCGACGTGGCGTTCGTGGGCGGCAGCTTGGTCCCCATCGGCGGACACAATTTGCTGGAGCCTGCCGCGCTTGGGCTCGCGGTGCTGACCGGGCCCTATAATTCGAACGGCGAGGATGTGGCGCAGCTGCTCCTCCGCCAGGGCGCCGCCTTGCAGGTGGCTGACGCGGCCGCGCTGGCGGCTGCCCTGCGCCTGCTGTTCGCCGACCTCGACCTGCGGCAGCGCATGGGCGGCATTGCGCGGCACATCGTGGAATCGAATCGCGGCAGTGTGGCGCGGCTGCTCGGCTTCATTGAGCCGCTGCTGCCGCCTGAGCCGCCGCCGTCGGCGGCACGTCCTTGAAAAGGGCGTTGAGCTTTTGCAAGCTGCGTTCGGACAGCGTGCCGGCCGCCTGCTGCAGCTTCAGAACATTCAACATGTAGTCATAGCGGCTGCGGGAATAATCGGTCTGCGCCTGGACCCACAGCCGCCGCGATTGCAAAACGTCCACGGCGGTGCGGGTTCCGGCCTCGTAGCCGGATTCCGTTGCGCGCAGCGCCGTTGCGTTCGACTCGACCGCGCGGCGCAGCGCCTTGACGCGGGATATCTCCGAGAGCACGCCGAGATAGGCGTCGCGCGCATCATGCTCCGTCTGGCGGGCCACGCGTTCCAATCTCTCCTTGGCCGCCCGATGCAGGTAGACCGCTTGGCGGACCTGCGATGACACCATGCCGCCGCTAAAGAGCGGAAAGGTCAGCTGCAGGCCTATGGTGCGCTGGGACTGGTCCAGGGCCGAGCCGCCGGCCGAGGTACCGTCGTTGAACACATCCACTCCGTTGCTGGTGGCCTTGTAGCGGCTGCCCACCAAGTCCAGAGAGGGGAAGTGGCCGCCGCGTGCGGCACTGATGTTTTCGCGCGCAATGTCTGCGGCCATGCGGCTCGAGACCAGCGAGAGGTTCTGCCGCAAGGCCATGTCGACCCACCGGTCTTCGCTGACGGGGTCCGGGCTTGCCAACTCGAACGGTTCGATGGGGCGTGCCAGGTAATCGAACTCGTCGCCGGTGATTTCGCGCAGCAGTTCCTGCGCAGATGCCAGCGTGCGCTTGGCTGCGATGACCGCCGCTGCGCCGCTGTCGTGGGCGGCGCGAGCCTCCTCGACGTCGGTGACGGCAATCAGCCCGCTTTTGTAGCGCGCCTCCGCCTGCTCGAGCTGGCGGCTGATGGAAGTCAACGCCACCTGCTGCGCCTCGAGGTCGTCCTGCGCGGCGAGGATGTCGAAGTAGCGCTGCGCGACGCGCTCGATCAAGTCTTGCTGCGCGGCTTGGTAGTCCGCTTCGGCCTGCGCCACCTGCGCATCCGCACGGCGCAGCGCCACCCAATTTTCCCAACGAAACAGGTTTTGCTTCAAATCGATTCCGTAGCGGTGGGTCGTGGTCGAGGTCTGCCCCGCGAACGGGAAACTTTCCAGGACGACCGGACCTCCCGTGGCGCTGGTGACGGGCTGCGTGGTATTGGATGACCCGGTGTCGCGCTCATGGGTGACCACGCCGCTCCCGGACAGCTGCGGCAACAACGCCGACAGTGCCTGCGGCTTGGCCTCGAGGGTGGCCAGTCGATTCGCTTCGGCTTCGCGCAGCTGGGGGTCGTTCTGCAGAGCGCGCTGGTAGACCGCAAGAAGATCGGCGGCCCCCACGGGGCCCATGCTCACGCACAATGCAGCTATCCACAGCCAAGGTAATATAGTGTTGTATATGACTATATCACCTTGCCTGGGTCAATACTGCGGGATGCTCGGGTCGACATCTCGGGACCAGGCCAGAATGCCTCCCGCGAGGTTCGATACCGACGTAAATCCCTGGGCTGAGAGAAAACGCGCCACTTGCAGGCTGCGGCCGCCGGAACGGCAGATGACCACGGTTTCCTTCTTGGGATCGAGTTCGCCGAGGCGATCCGCGATTTCACCCATGGGTATGTGCACGACCTCCGCCGGCACCGGCGCCAGCTGGATTTCCGCGTCCTCGCGAACGTCCAGCAGTGTCATTTCGGCGCCGCCGGCGCGCCGTTCCAGGAATTCCCGCGGGCTGATGTCTTTGATCATCAGAACACGAACTTTTGGGCGGCGGTGGCGTTGATCAGTGGGTCGATCACGGTCTCGAACAAGCTCTCGCGAATCCACTCGCCGCCGTCCACGCGGCGCACCAATATGGCGTCCATGACCGGCGCCTCGCCAACGACCGCGAATAGCCGGCCGCCGATGCGCAGCGAGCGTTCAAAGCGCGTATCGTAAACCGGCAGAGAGCCGGTGACCGCAATGACATCGTACTCGCCCAACGCCGCGGCGCCGAAGGCATCGCGCGTCTCGAATTGCACGCGCGCCTGCGGTACCGCCCGCAGGTTCGCCTTGGCCGACGCGACCAGCTCGGCATGAATATCGATCGAGTGCGCCGTAGAGCCCAATAAGCTCAAGCAGGCGGCAAGGTAACCGGTGCCGCTGCCCACTTCCAATATGCTGTCGGTGGGGTTGACGCCCAGCGCCTGCAGGATGCGGCCCTGGAGCTTGGGGGCCAGCATGGATTGACCGAATCCTATGGGAATGGGCGCATCGGCAAACGCAAGCTCGCGATAGTCGGGCGGCACAAAGAGCTCGCGCGGCACCCCGGACAGCACATCGAGCACGCGTGGGTCGAGGACTTCCCAGGTGCGTATCTGCTGATCCACCATTTGCTGCCGGGCGGCCAAAGTATCCATGATTTCTCGCGCTAATTTAAGGCCGCTGATTATGGTCAATTTCAACAGGCGATGCCATGCCTGTGCGCTATTCTTCTGATCACGATGATTCGCGATGTGCCGAACCGGCGACGGAACCAAAAATCAAGCGTCGTTAAAAGTCATCGCAATAGAGGTCCGTGTTGATCTTGCCTTCCATCGTACTATGGTTTGCCATCTCGGCCACACTGGCGGTGGGCCTGGCTGCCGTCTTTGCGTGGAAGAAGCGGCAGGAGCGTGCGGTGACCCGCTTCTCGGAGCAGGTTTGGCAACTCACGCGGGAAACCGGCATGGCCGGACGCATCGGACTCGAAGGCGGCCCCAAGTCGTTGGGTCAATTGGGATCCGCCGTCAACAAACTACTGGAAAATCTCGAACAGCGCGGCGCGCGCCTCAAGGACCGGGAACTGCTGTTCCAGCGTCTCGTCGAGACCGTGCACGACGCGGTGCTGGTGCACCGCGAGGAAATCCTGTTCGCCAACGCGCGCTTCTTGGCGCTGCTCAACCTGAGCGCGGCGGAGGTCGTCGGCAGACCGCTGACCGATTTCGTCGCGCCGGAATATGCGGAGCTGGTGGAAAACAATCTGCGGCGGCGGTTGGTGGGCGAACCCGCGGCCGAGCGCTACGAAGTCGAGCTGCTGGGGACTCATGGACAGGTGACGCGGGTGGAACTCTCGAGCACCGTGATCGACAGTGCCGGCGAGGCGGCGCTGCTGCTGACCGCGCTGGAAATGCTGCCCGATCCGGCGCCGGCGGACTCCGGCAGGCCGCGCGCGATGGTGACGCTGGATGCCATGGGCGAAAGCGTGATCACGGTCGATGCCGACGGCCGTATCGACTACATCAATCATTCCGCGGAAACCTTGCTGGGCCAACGCTTCGATCAGGTCATCGGCAAGTCGTTTCCGGAGGTCGCGTCGTTGGTCGACGAGGGGGATCGCCGGTCGCTGGGCGACCCGGTGCGCAAGGCGCTGGCCACCGGGGGCCGGGTGAGCATGGGAAGGCGCGCCGTGCTGGTCCCCGCCAACGCAGGGATGGAACATTCGGTGGAAATCAGCGTGACGCCGCTGCGCTTCGACGGCAAAGAGATCGTGGGATTGGTGCTGGTGCTGCACGATACCAGTGAATTGCGCGGCCTCACCCGGCAAATGACCTATCAGGCCAGCCACGATGCGCTGACCGGCCTGGTGAATCGCCGGGATTTCGAGCGGCGGCTGCAGGAAGCCGTGGACTCCGCGCAAACCGGCGACATCGGGCACGCCCTGTGCTACCTGGACCTCGATCGCTTCAAAGTGGTCAACGACACCTGCGGCCACACCGCGGGCGACAATATGCTGCGCGAGGTGGCGTCCCTCATCAAAGAGGCCGTGCGCGATTCAGACACCGCAGGAAGGATCGGCGGCGACGAATTCGCTCTGTTGTTGGTGGGCTGCCCGCTGGAAAAGGCGCGCCAGATAGCCGACAACGTGGTGCGTTCGATCAGCGAGTACCGGTTCGTCTGGAAGGACAAGATTTTCAGCATCGGCGTCAGCATCGGTCTCGTCGAAATCGGCCATGAAGGCGGCGCCATCGAAGACATCATGAACTCGGCGGATTCCGCGTGCTACGTGGCGAAGAAGCAGGGCGGCCTGCACGTGCACGTCTACTCGGCGCGTGAAGAGGCGAGCGCGCGCCACAGCGGCGAGATTCACTGGCTGCAGAAGCTGCAAGGCGCGCTGCGCGACAACAAATTCGAGCTCTACTACCAGCCCATCGTGCACGCGCGCGCGGACGGAGTGCGCGGACCGGCGCTGGAAGTTTTCGTGCGCCTCGCCAGCGAGAACGGCCAGCCGGGCCCATCCACCACGGAATTCATCCGTGCCGCGGAGCGATACCGCTTGATGCCGCATGTGGATCGCTGGGTCGTCCAGGCGGTGCTCGCGGCGCTGGGCCGCGGCGGCATGAAACTGCCCCCGGGCCGCAGCGTGGCGATCAACATCGCCGGTCAAACGCTGGGGGATTCCGGATTCCTGGAGTTCGTCGTCGACTGCTTCGATCACACCGGCGCCAGCCCCAGCGACATTTGCTTCGAAGTCACGGAAAGCTCGGTGGTGGCCAATCTGGATCATGCGCAGCGTTTCATCGCCGTATTGCACGGCATGGGCTGCGAGTTTGCGCTGGACGACTTCGGCAGCGGCCTGAGCTCGTTCTCGACCTTGAAGACCCTGCCCATGGATTATCTCAAGATCGACGGGTCCTTCATCAATAATCTCGCCGGGGATACGGTGAATCACGCGGTGGTCGCGGCGATGATCGAGCTGTCGCGCAGCTTGCATTTCCGGGTCGTGGCGGAACAAGTCGAGGATCAGCTGTCGCTGGACACGGTGACCGACATGGGCATCGACTTCGTACAGGGGTTCATCGTCGGCCGGCCGCAGCCGCTGTCGATGGTGCCGAACCCCTTATAACCGCCCGGCAGTACCACATAACAAACTGCGGGTGTTTCCTTCGTGCTTTTGGAGGAAACTTAGGCGCTATCCACACGTTCCGAAGCAGGGCTCAACGAGGTGCAGCATGCCGATTTCCCAAGATAACACCAAGTCCATCGGGCATACGCCGCTGATACGCATCAACCGGCTGGATGCCAGCAGCCGCGCGACGGTGCTTGCCAAGATCGAGGGGCGGAATCCATCCTTTTCGGTGAAGTGCCGCATCGGGGCCGCGATGGTGTGGGACGCCGAGGAGCGCGGCGCGTTGAAGCCCGGAATGTCCATCGTGGAAGCCACCAGCGGCAATACCGGCATCGCGTTGGCCTTCGCCGCCGCCTCGCGCGGCTATGGCTGCGTTCTGACCATGCCGGACACCATGACCATGGAGCGGCGCAAGGTACTGATCGCATTCGGTGCCAAACTGATTTTGACCCCGGGCGCCAAGGGCATGAAGGGCGCGATGGCCAAGGCCGAGGAACTGACCGCCTCGGATCCCGGCAAGTACGTCATGATGCGGCAGTTCGACAATCCCGCCAATCCGGGGATCCACGAGACGACCACCGGGCCGGAAATTTGGGACGACACCAACGGCAACATCGACGTGTTCGTCAGCGGCGTGGGCACCGGCGGCACGCTGACCGGGGTGTCGCGCTACATCAAACGCACGCGCGGCAGGAAGATCTTGACGGTCGCCGTGGAACCGACCAACTCGCCGGTCATCACCCAGACATTGGCCGGCCAGCCGCTGACGCCGACTCCGCACAAGATCCAGGGGCTTGGCGCGGGGTTCATCCCCAAGAACCTGGACTTGTCTCAGATCGATCGCGTCGAGCTCGCCGACAACGAAGAATCCATCGAAATGTCGCGCCGCTTGGCGCGGGAAGAGGGCATCTTGAGCGGGATCTCGTGCGGCGCGGCAATGGCCGCGGCGTTGCGCCTGGCGCGCGAACCCGCGCAGGCCGGCAAAACCATCGTCGTGATACTGCCGGATGCCGGCGAACGCTACCTGTCGGGTGCGCTATTCGCAGGCCTGTTCGAGGAGGTCGAAAAGATGCAGGCGGTCGGCTGAAGGTGGGGGGCAAAGTGATGAAGGCGGGGGTCAAAGCGGTGCTCGAGCAACTCACGGAAGATCTGCTCGATAGCTATATGGGCGATGAGCGTGCCCGCCGCATCGCGCACCGCTACCTGCCCTCGAGCGAAGCGATCGCCGACATTTTGCAGTCGGTGCTGGATCTGATGTATCCCGGCTACTTCGGGCGGCGCGATTTGAACAGCGAGAATCTGGGCGCGCATGTGGCGCAGCGTGTGGCGCTGCTTTCGCCCAAGCTCGAGCGCGAGATGGAGCATTGTCTGTGCTATGGGCGCGAGCGCGAAACGGCGCCGCCGGAACCCGGCGAATGCGCGCCGCGGGCGCACGAACTGGCGGAGATCTTTCTGCGCCGTCTGCCGGAGATCCGCGCACTGCTGATACGCGACGTGCAGGCGGCATTCGACGGCGATCCCGCGGCGACGAACCTGGATGAAGTCATTCTGGCCTACCCGGGAGTGCTGGCGGTCAGCGTTTATCGCATTGCCCATGCTTTGTATGACCTGGGAGTGCCGATGATGGCGCGCATCATGACCGAGTGGGCGCATTCCAGGACGGGTTGCGATATTCATCCGGGTGCCACCATCGGCGCGGCGTTTTTCATCGATCACGCCACCGGCGTCGTGATCGGAGAGACCACGGAAATCGGCGACGAGGTCAAGCTCTACCAGGGCGTGACCTTGGGCGCACTGTCGTTTCCGCGGGATGCCAGCGGCCAGATCATTCGCGGCAAGAAGCGCCACCCCACCGTGGAGAGCGGCTCCACGCTGTACGCCAACGCCACGATACTGGGCGGACACACCGTGGTCGGCGCCAACAGCGTCATCGGCGGCTCGGTATTCCTGACCCGCAGCGTACCGCCGCGTTCCCGCGTGTCGCTGAAGGAGCCGGACCTGCGCGTGATGACGCGCGACGGCGCGGCGGATACGGACGCGATTTACTTCGATATTTAGGCGACGCCATCTCAAGAGCGTAGTAATCGCGACGGCGCTGGGCCGCTGGCGTGGTAAGAGAGGTGGTCCCACAAATTTAGACAAAAATCGCGGTCGGGATAAGTGGAACTCCGCGGGTTATGCAGCCGCCGCGAGCGGCTGAGATTCGAAGTAAACGTTGTCAGGCGTGTTGCGGTCAAGCGCCGTGTGCGGACGCTCACTGACCGACACTGATGCCCTCCAGGCGCAGCTTGTCGCGCAGCATACGGCTGCCCAGGAACGGCCACTGCAGGTGCAATTCATCGAGGCGCCGCATGAGCCGCAGATCCTCATCGCTCGTCCCCGCGGGCTCGTAATACAGCGAGGCGCGCGAACGCTTTTCCTTTGGTTTGCCTCGCGCCCCGAAACCTCCTACCATGTACCAGTCACTTGTACGGGTTATGGAGAATCCATGGCGTCTCCCATTTTTACCATCTCCACGGCTCGTCAGAGACTCTTTTCCTTGTTCCAGGCCGTCACGGGCCACCGCGGCCGGAAGGTAGTCATTACCAGCCGTGGTAGCGAGAATCACGCCGTACTGGTCGGTGAGGCGTATCTCAATGATCTGGAAGCGGCGGCGAAGCGATTGCGGGACTTGGAGTCCGGCAACGCGAAGCCGGCGTCCGACTTCAAGCTGATTGGGAGCGGACGGATCGCCGACGGAGTAGTGGATCCTCTCGCCGACATTCGACGCGATGCAAACGCCCTGTGGGAGAAGAAGTTGGGCTCGTACGGCAAATAGTCCCGTGGACCCGGAGACGCCGCCGCTCGCTGTCACGGATACACACGCGCTGATCTGGGCCATCGATGGTAACCGCAAGCGACTGGGCAAGCGCGCACGGAAGCAGTTCGACAACGCCGACGAAGGCAAGTGCGCCATTTATATTCCGGCTCTCGTTCTGGCTGAACTCGGCGAAGCCTGTCACAGGGATCATGTGACCCTGGCGCTGCCATTCGAAGAATGGGCACGTGCCGCGTTTGCCAGCGGAAAGTACCACGAAGCGGAATTGACGGCCGAAATCATCTACGTCGCCCAGCGACTCTACACGATTGCGGAACGCGGTGACCGCCTGATCGCCGCGACCGCCGTAGCACTCGATCTTCCTCTCATCACTCGAGACCCGGAAATCGCGGCGGCGGCCGGGGTTGAGTGCCTTTGGGCTTGAAGATGCGACGAGCCGCCGGCGATGCCGCGGTGACTACATCATCTTGCCCAGCACCGGCACCAGCAGCAGCGCCACGATATTGATGATCTTGATCAGCGGGTTGATGGCCGGCCCCGCCGTATCCTTGTAGGGGTCGCCGACCGTGTCGCCGGTCACCGCCGCCTTGTGCGCGTCGGAACCCTTGCCGCCGAAGTGTCCCTCCTCGATGTACTTCTTGGCGTTGTCCCAGGCGCCGCCGCCGGTGGTCATGGAGATGGCGACGAACAGGCCGGTGACGATGGTGCCGATCAGAAGGCCGCCCAGCGCCCGCACGCCGGTACCCGGACCCATGAGGAAATTCACGACGAACACCAGCACGATGGGCACGAGAATCGGCAGCAGCGAGGGAACGATCATTTCCTTGATCGCAGCCTTGGTCAGCATGTCGACGGCGCGCGAATAATCGGGCTTGGCGGTGCCCTCCATGATTCCCTTGATCTCGCGGAACTGGCGGCGCACTTCATTGACCACTGAGCCCGCGGCGCGGCCCACGGCCTCCATGGCCATGGCCGCGAACAGGTAGGGCACGAGGCCGCCGATGAATAAGCCGATGATCACCGCCGGGTCCGACAGATCGAAGCTGGTGGCGTGACCCAGGACCTCACCGAGCTTGTGCGTGTAATCGGCGAATAGGACCAGTGCGGCGAGGCCCGCGGAGCCTATGGCGTAACCCTTGGTCACCGCCTTGGTGGTATTGCCGACCGCATCCAGCGGGTCGGTGACGTCGCGCACTTTTTTCTCCAGCCCCGCCATTTCGGCGATGCCGCCGGCGTTGTCGGTGATGGGTCCGTAGGCGTCGAGCGCCACGATCATGCCGGTCATCGACAACATCGCCGTGGCGGCTATGGCGATGCCGTACAAGCCTTCCAGCCGATAAGAGGCCCAGATGCTCAACGCCACCGCGATCACGGGCAGCGCGCAGGCCTTCATGGAGACGCCCAAGCCCGCGATGATATTGGTGGCATGGCCGGTTTGCGACGCCGCCGCCACGTGCTGCACGGGCTTGTACTCGGTGGCCGTGTAGTACTCGGTGATCACGATCATCGCGGCGGTGAGGGCGAGGCCCACCAGCGTGCACAGCCAGATGGACGTGGCTTGTTCGCCCATGATGGCCTTCGACACGAAATAGAACGCGACCGCGGAGAGCAGGGCGGAGACGATGACGCCCTTGTACAGGGCGTTCATGATCTTGCCGCCTTCGCGGGTGGAGACGAAGAACGTGCCGACGATGGAGGAGATGATGGATATGGCGCCGAGCACCAGGGGAAACAGGATCGCGCGCTCACCCATGTTCACCATCACGAGGCCGCCCAGCAACATGGTGGCGACCAGGGTCACGGCATAGGTTTCGAACAAGTCGGCCGCCATGCCGGCGCAGTCGCCCACGTTGTCGCCCACGTTGTCGGCAATGACGGCAGGGTTGCGCGGGTCGTCTTCGGGAATGCCCGCTTCCACCTTGCCGACCAGGTCCGCGCCGACATCGGCGCCCTTGGTGAAAATGCCGCCGCCCAAGCGCGCGAATATCGAAATCAGCGAGCCGCCGAAGGCGAGGCCCACCAGCGAGCGCAGGGCGCTTTCCGAATCGCCGAAAACACGCAGCATGACGAGGTAGTAGCCGGCGACACCGAGCAGCCCCAGGCCCACCACCAGCATGCCGGTGATTGCGCCGCCGCGGAAAGCGACTTTGAGCGCCGCGTTGATGCCCGAGTGTGCTGCCTGCGCGGTGCGCACGTTGGCACGCACGGAAATGAACATGCCGATGTAGCCGGCAAGCCCGGAGAGAATGGCTCCCACCGCGAAGCCGCCGGCGGTGGGCCAGCCCAGCGCCAATCCCAGCGCAAAGAACAGGATGACCCCGACGATGGCAATGGTGGAATACTGCCGATTCAGATAGGCCTTGGCGCCCGCTTGAATCGCCGCCGCAATTTCCTGCATTCGAGGATTGCCGGCGGGCTGCGCCAGAATCCAGCGCACGGAAATGACGCCGTAGAGGATTGCAACAACGCCTGCTGCAATCGCCAGCCACAGGGCACAGTCAAGAGTCATGAGTCGATCTCCGATTGGTTCTTATCTTATTGAAAAGTATACAATTATGGCAAAAAAACCGACGCGACTATATCACAAAAGGCCGTTTCAGGCGCTTCGCGACACTCACGCCTTTGAGCGTGACATAGGCGGGTAGGCCGTTGCGATAGGGGGGATAGTCTTCGCCGCCGATGAGCGGCAGCAGGTACCGGCGGCAGGCGGCGGTGATGCCGAAACCATCCGCCGTGATGAAATTGCGCGGCAGCTTCTTTTCCTTGTTGGCGATCGCGGCCAGCGGCGCTTCGCCGATGCTCCAGCGATAGGGTTTGTCCGATTTTCTGACGATGACGGGCATGACGGCGTTCCTGCCCCGGAGGGCCAATTCAACGGCCGCCTTGCCCACGGCATAGGCCTGGTCCACGTCCACCTTGGACGCAATGTGGCGTGCCGAGCGCTGCAGGTAATCGGCCACCGCCCAATGGAACTTGTAGCCGAAAGCCTCTTGGGTCATTTGCGCGACCACCGGCCCCACGCCGCCCAACTGGGAGTGGCCGAACGCGTCCTTGGTGCCGGCTTCGGCCAAGAACCGGCCGTTTGCATCACGTACGCCTTCGGATACCACGATTACGCAGTAGCCATGGCGCTCCACCGCGAAGCGGACCTTCGCCAGAAAACGCGCCCGGTCGAAAACGATTTCCGGAAACAGGATGATGTGCGGCGCATCGCCGGCCTTCCCGCCTGCGAGTCCGCCCGCCGCGGCCATCCAGCCTGCGTGCCGTCCCATGACTTCGAGCACGAATACCTTCGTCGAAGTCCGCGCCATCGAGGCCACATCGAGCGCCGCTTCGCGCGTGGATACGGCGATGTACTTGGCCGCGGAGCCGAACCCAGGGCAGCAATCGGTCAGGGCCAGATCGTTGTCGACGGTCTTGGGTATGCCGATGCAGGTGATGGGGTACGCCATCTGGACAGCCATTTCGGAGACCTTTTGCGCGGTGTCCATGGAGTCGTTGCCGCCGTTGTAAAAAAAATAGCCGATGTCATGTGCACGGAATATGTCAATCAATCGTTCATATTGCGCGCGATTCTTGTCGATCCCGGCCAGCTTGTAGCGCGCAGAGCCGAAGGCGCCGCCCGGTGTATGGCGCAGGGCGGCGATGGCGGCCCGGCTCTCCTTGCCGGTATCGATCATATCTTCGGTCAGCGCGCCGATGATGCCGTGCCGGCCGGCATAGACGCGGGCGATCTTGCCGGGGTGCTTGCGCGCCGTTTCGATCAGTCCGCACGCCGAGGCATTGATGACGGCCGTCACGCCGCCCGACTGCGCATAGAACGCGTTCTTTCTGCTCATGACTCCCTCCCGACACAAGGCGCGCAGGATAGCCGATCGGCGCGCGCGCTGCCGCGGTTTGACGATCGCGCTGCCCAAAGGTACGGTAGCTCGCTTTCACCACTATGAAGAATCATGCGAATAGTCCTATTGGGAGCGCCCGGGTCCGGCAAAGGCACGCAGTCGCAGCTGCTGGTCAAAGCCTATGGGATACCTCAAATATCGACGGGTGACCTGCTGCGCGATGCGGTTGCCAGGGGCACCGAGCTCGGACTGCGCGCGAAGGCGGCCATGGATTTGGGGCACTTGGTGGACGATGCCACCGTGCTCAGCATGATTCGTGAACGCTTGAAGCAGCCGGACGCCGTCAAGGGTTTCATTCTGGACGGCTTTCCGCGCAACCTTGCCCAAGCCGAAGCGTTGGAAACCATGCTGGAGCAGCTGGGAACCCCGCTCGAGTCGGTGGTGCTCATGAACCTCGATCTGGCGGTGCTGTTCAAGCGTCTGACGGGCCGCAGGATCTGCCAGGATTGCGGGCGGGTCTTCAATGTGTATACCTCGCCGCCGAGCGACACCCATCAGCTGGTTCAACGGCCGGACGACAAGGAAGACGTCATCGGCAAGCGTCTCGAGGTGTATGAGGCGCAAACCAAACCGCTGATCAAGCATTACGAAGCTGCCGGGTTGCTCCGGGTGGTGGATGCGGACGCCGACGTGGACACGGTATTCAAGAACATCCAGCGAGCAGTCGAGTACCGATTTCCCGGAGGCGCCAACCCTTGAGCGCACGCGCGTCGGGCAGCGCGCAGCGCGCGTGCCCATGGCGAGTGCCCATGGCGAGTGCCTTGATCTCACCGCGCGGTGCGAGAATTTCGGCGCTCAGCTGCAACTCCGCCGCGCGCGCGTCGACGATTCTGGACAGACGTTGGATCACCGCTTTCTGTTCGGGAGTGGGCCGCGAATCCTCGCCGGGCTCCTGATCGGCCACTGCGGCATGGGATGCCGCCTGCAGCGCGTCGAGCAGAGTTGCGGCGAAGCCCTCGTTCAACTGATGCACGGCGCCGAGCGCCGCGGGCGTGGCCGGATTCGCGTGAACGATGGAGAAAATCTCGGCATCAGGCAAGATCCAGGCGCGCGGCAGATTGCGCGCTCGTGCCAGGCCCTCGCGCCAGTTGGCGATGACTTTGGCGCGCGCGCGCGCCGCCGGCGCCAGCTGCGCGATGCCGCGCAGCCGCACCCAGGCTTGGGCGGGATCGGGCTCATAAAGCCGCCTGTCCTCGAGCGCCAGGCAATCCTCCAAAGCCCATTGCTCGCGTCCCAGTTGACGCAGCCGTTCACTCAAGAGGTTTGCGATCTCGCCGAGATACAGCACGTCGTCGGCAGCGTATTCCAGCTGCTCGCGGGTGAGCGGCCGCTTCGACCAGTCGGTGCGCGTCTGGCCCTTGGGTATGGTCACGTCCAACAGGGTTTTCACGAGTTCCGCGTAACCGATCTGGGGCTTGAGGCCGACGCACCCGGCGGCGATCTGCGTATCGAATACCGGGGATATGACGCCCTTGCTGGTCAGATAAACCGCCTCCAGGTCCTGGCGCGCGGCGTGAATCACTTTGCGCGAGAGCGCCGCGGTCAGGGCGGGCATCAGCGGCTCGAGGCTGTCGATCCGCAGCGTGTCGACGCACCAGACTTGGCCGCCTGCGCTGAGCTGCAGCAGGCACAATTTGGGAAAAAACGTGCGCTCGCGAAGGAATTCCGTATCCACGCCGATCCACGGCTGCGCCTCCAAGGTCCGCGCCAGCCCGGGTAGCTCATCGTTTCGATCGATCCAAATCGCGTCCGGCATATCAATGATCCGCGTGTACAATTTGGAATCGATTATGACCGAATCGGAACCTGCGGATGCATGTACATATACTAGGGATCGGCGGCACGTTCATGGGTGGGCTGGCCGCGATCGCCAAGGCCGCCGGATTTCGTGTCACGGGCGCGGACCTCAACGTGTATCCGCCCATGAGCACTCAGCTCGAGGCGCACGGCATCGAATTCATTCGAGGCTACGGCGCGGATCAACTGGATTTGCGGCCCGACATCGTGGTGGTCGGCAATGCGCTGAGCCGCGGCAGCCCGGTCATCGAGGCCATGCTGGATCGCGGCGTGGCGTATACCTCCGGGCCGCAATGGCTCGCCGAACAGGTGCTGCGGGATAAACATGTTCTCGCCGTGGCCGGCACCCACGGCAAGACCACCACCAGCAGCATGCTCGCCTGGATACTGGAACATGAGGGCCTGGAGCCGGGATTTCTCATCGGCGGCGTGCCCCGTAACTTCGATACCAGCGCGCGGCTCGGCAAGGCCCCTTACTTCGTCATCGAAGCCGACGAATACGACACCGCATTTTTCGACAAGCGGGCCAAATTCGTTCACTACCGGCCGCGCACCGCGATCCTCAACAATTTGGAATACGACCACGCGGACATCTACCCGGACGTCGCCGCGATCCGCTGGCAGTTCCATCAGCTCGTGCGCACCGTGCCGTCGGCGGGCCGGATCATCGTCAATGGCGGCGATGCCGAGCTCGCCGCCACCTTGAGCCTCGGCTGCTGGACGCCGCGCGAGACATTCAGCGTGGCGCACGCCGGCGCGGGCAGTGACTGGACTGCGGTCATCGCGGCGGACTCCGCCGCGCGCCGGTTCGCGGTGCAATTTCAGGGCCGTACGGTTGCCGAGGTCGACTGGTCGCTGCTGGGTAAGCACAATGTCATGAACGCCCTGGCGGCGATCGCGGCGGCCGGGCATGCGGGCGTCGATGCGGAACGCGCCGCGCGGGCACTCGGCGCATTCAGCGGCGTGAAGCGGCGCATGGAAGTTCGCGGCGTCGTCGACCGCATCACGGTGTATGACGACTTCGCGCACCATCCGACGGCCATCGCGGCGACTTTGAGCGGGCTGCGGGCGCGGGTCGCGGATGCGCGCATCGTCGCGGTGTTGGAACCTCGATCCAATACCATGAAGTTGGGCGTGCATCGGGAGCAATTGGCGCCGGCGCTGGCGTCGGCCGACAGGACCTGGTTCTTGAATTCCCCGGATATGGGCTGGGACCTGCCCGGTGCGGTTGCGGCGCTGGGCGACCGCGTGCGATTCGCCGCGAGCGTCGACGCACTGGTCAAGGGACTGGCCGAGGATGCCCGCCCGGGCGACCATGTACTGGTGATGAGCAACGGCGGCTTCGGCGGGCTGCACGAGAAGCTGCTCGCCGCATTGCGCGCGCGCGTGCCGGGCGTTCGCGCGACGTGAATTCGATCGCGCTGTTTCCGCTCAATATCGTGCTGTTTCCCGACGGCCCGCTGCCGCTGCGGATCTTCGAGACGCGCTACGTCGACATGGTGCGCCGCTGCATGCATGAAGCCCAGGACTTCGGCGTGGTATTGATTCGCGAGGGCAACGAGGTGGGTCCGGCCGAGACTTTCGATGTCGGCACCATGGCGAAGATCGTCGACTTTCATCAGCTGTCGGACGGCTTCCTCGGGCTGTCGTGCGTCGGCCGGCAACGTTTTCGCATCCACAGCCGCAGCCGCCAAGCCGACGGCTTGAATCTGGCCGAAGTCGACTGGCTGATCACGGAACCTCGGATGGCGGTGCCTGCGCGGCATGAGCGCCTGGCCGAACTGCTGCGCACGGTGCTGCCGCAGCTGGGCGAGGTGTATACGGATATCGACATGCGCTTGGACGATGCCGCGTGGGTGGGGCACCGCCTCGCGGAGATTCTGCCGATCGCGCTGTCTGAAAAACAGTTCTGCCTGGAACTCGACGATCCGATTCAGCGGCTGGACGTGCTCGAACCGCTCGCGCAGTGAACCCATGCGCTGCGCGTGAACCACAGGGCGGCTGCGATGGCAGCGCCCCAGGGCAGCAGCCAGTAACCCAGCAAGCCGTCGAATCGGCCCACCCAGGCGGCGTACGCCGGCGAGATGCCGGCGGCGGTGCTTTCCTGCAGCATGCGCAGCACCACGACCCAGCCGGCATGCAGTCCGATGGCGACCGCGATATTGCCGGTCAGCACGCGCGTCAGGCTCAGGATGAGTCCCACCACCAGCCACGACAGGTATGAATCGGCGACCAGCGCCGGATGGCCCAACGGCGCGAAAGAACGCAGCAGCAAATCAAAGCCGCTGCCCCAGCCGATTTCGTCCGCCGGGATTCTCACCTTGGCGAAGAAATGCAGCAGCGCGAACAACAGCGCGGTGAGCAGGGCGGCGGTCCATGCGCCCGATTCGCGTTCGATCGCGGTATGCATGGCGCCGCGCATCACGGTTTCCTCGAGGAGCGCGACGCTGATGCCCGACCCCACGCCGATGAGGAAGATGCGCGCGAAGCTTGAGGCTCCGGGAATGAATTGCGCATCCATGACCCGAAGATGCGTGAGCAGCAAGAAGGCCGCGCCCACGGCGGCCGTGGCCATGCCGATGACTCCCCACAGCAGGCTTTGACTCAAGAATCTGCGCCAGGGCAGGCCGTAGCCGAAATCTCGCCTGGTCTCGAGATTCAAGCGCCGGCACAGCCACACCAAACCGGCGATCAGCACCAGCATCGCAATCCGGCTCGCGACGCGGTGAAACGCCCAATGGGCGAAATGCAAGGTCAGTTCGTAGGCGGGATAGGCGATTGCCGCGCCGATCAGCCCCGCCAACACGATCAGCCCCAGGAACCAAAGGAAGGCGCGCATGTTCAGGCAAATCCGCCGGCGGCGCGCGTTTCCGCGGAAACGCCGTTCGATAAGTTCATGCGCGGTCCTGTCACATCCGGTAACTACGTGTTCAAAGGGTGTCGTCTTGCAGGGGGGAGTGTACCCAAAGCGCGGGCCCATCGCGCAATACGCCGGTTTCATCACACACAGATGCCACCGCGCTCTTTTACACTTCGTCCCTTGATTCACCAACTCAGCCAGAGTCGACGGCAGGGGTAGCAATTGATCGGCAATCTCATCGCATTGACGAAGATCACCATCGTGGCGCTTCTTGGCCTGCTCACCTTGAGCGGCTGCCATTCGCCGGTAACCCTGCAATCTCTCGAGGTCAGTCCGGTCAATCCGAGCATCGCAGCCGGCACCTCGGTGCAACTTTCCGCCACCGCGATCTACCGCGACGGCAGCCACGCGGACGTAACCAATCAGGCGACCTGGAACTCCTCCGGCACCGCCGTCGCAACCGTCGGTGCGGCCACCGGCAGGACCGTTGCCGTCGCCCCTGGGGTGGCCACCCTCAGTGCCAGCCTGCAAGGCCGGACGGCCGGCACCACCCTGACCGTCACTGCTGCGTCTCTTCTCACCGTCACGATAATCCCCGCATCCCCGGCTCTCGCCGCCGGCACCTCGCAGGCGTTCAAGGCCACCGGCACGTTCTCCAACAATACGACCCAAGACCTTACGGCGGATATGAACTGGGCCTCCTCCGATACGGCCGTCGCGACCGTCGACGCCAGCGGGGTCGGCACGGGTATCAGTGCCGGCAGCGCCACCATCACCGCTACCTGCAAGATCGTGGATACCTGCGGCTCCGGCTCCATTGCCGGCAGCGCCGCATTGACTGTCACGGCCGCCACCCTGACGTCCATCACCCTGACGCCGCGCAGCGCCGGCATCGCACTCGGCACGACTCAGCAGTTCACGGCGACGGGAACCTATACCGATCACTCCACGCAGAGCCTCACCACCCAGGTCACTTGGATGTCGGCCAATGCCCCGGTCGCCTCGCTCAGTGCGGCGGGCCTGGCGGCCTCGCTCGCCACCGGTACCTCCGCCATCACCGCCTCATTCGGAAGCATCACGTCGGCCCCGGCGATCTTGACCGTGACCCCGGCGACCTTGGTGTCGATTCAAGTGACGCCGGCCAATCCAAGCATCGGGCTCGGCACCACTCAGCAATTCACCGCGACAGGAACCTACACCGATAATTCCATCCAAGACATAACCCGTCTGGCCACTTGGGTCTCCGGCACTCCGGGAATCGCCACGGTGAGCAACGCGCCCCCCAGCAACGGTCTGGCCGGCACCGTGGCGCCCGGTATGACGAACATCACGGCGACTTTCGGCGGCGTCACTTCAAATCCGGTGAACCTGTCCGTGTTCTCGGTGAACACGACGCTCGCCGCCAGCGTCTCTTCACTGGCCTTGAGCATCTATGACACGGGGTTGTCGTCCAGCTTGACCGGGCGAGCACGGCAAATCGCGATCACCAACACGGGTACGGTGGCGGCCACCGCGGTCGTTTATACGGCGACTCCTGCGTTGCCCCCAGGGACTACACTATCTCCGGCCAGTTGCGGCGACTTGGCGCCAGCCGCGACCTGCCTTCTGATGGTGACCCCGGGCGGCACGCCCAGCGCGGCGCCCGGCGACACCAACTCAATCCCGATTGCACTCACCGTGATGGGAACCAACACCAACACGGTCAGCACTTCGATCAGCATTTTGGCCTACGGCAGCGTGTATCAATCCGGCTACGTGTTCAGCATCGACGATACCACGCCGATTACCGGCAGCATCGGCGGCAGCGTCGCATCCCTCGACGATCAGGGGAATTCCATCGCCTGGAATACGGATCTTTCCAGCATTGGCGGAATCGCCGAGACGTCGACACCGTCGTCGCCCGATCCCGTCATCTCTGCGGGCATGCTGGCCTGCAATGGCAACTCAGATGGCGCCTGCGACACCTCGAATATCGTGGGTTTCTATTCGACGGGCAGCTCGCCGCAAAGTCTGGCGTCTTATGCGGCCGGAATTTGCGAGGGCGTCTTTGCAGGGTATATGGACTGGTATCTGCCAGCCATTTGCGAAATGGGCTATGACTCGCTCAGTTCGGGGAACGGCTGCGGCACCGGCAGCAGTCCGCTGCGCCAAAACATGCAATCCAACCTCGTGGACACCGGCGTTGTCGCCGGTCTGTCGGGCTCATACTGGAGTTCGACCGAACACTCCGGCAATCCAGCTGCGCTGGCGTGGGTACAGTATTTTGCCGGCGGCGGCAGCGATCAGGCCGTCACTGCAAAATTCGATCAGATTTCAGTTCGCTGCGTGCGCAACATGACCTACTAAAAAAGCAGATGGACCAACGATTTGACGGCGGTCTCGAGCATCCGAGGTCATCCCTTCAAGCTTGCGAAGACGCGCCCGGCGGCGGCCGCGGTGGCGTCGATATCGGCCGCCGTGTGCGCGGCCGACAAAAATCCCGCCTCGAAGGCGGACGGCGCAAAATAAATGCCTTCACTGAGCATGCCATGGAAGAAACGCTTGAAGCGTTCGACATCGCAGGCCATGACCTGGGTATAGCGGTCGACGCGGCGCTGCTGGGTGAAGAAAAATCCAAACATGCCGCAGACATGATTGGTCGCGAGCGCAATCCCGGCGGCTGCGGCCGCGTCCGCCAGCCGCGCGACCAGCAAGTCGGTCATCCGTCCCAGCCGTTGATGAAATCCCGGCGCGGACACGAGTTCGAGAGTGGTGAGGCCGGCGATCATCGCCACGGGATTGCCGGACAGCGTGCCCGCCTGGTAAACGGGACCCAAGGGCGCAAGGTGTTCCATGATGTCGCGCCGTCCGCCGAACGCGCCCACCGGCATGCCGCCGCCGATGATTTTGCCGAGAGTGGTGATATCGGGACGCACGCCGTAAAGGGCCTGCGCGCCGCCGAGACTCACACGAAAGCCGGTCATGACTTCGTCGAAAATCAGCAGGGCGCCGGCGCGGTCGCATTCGCGGCGCAGGGTTTCGAGGAATCCCGGCACGGGCGTCACGCAATTCATATTGCCGGCAACGGGCTCGACGATGATGCAGGCGATTTGCGGGCCGATCTGCCCGAACACGTCGCGCACCTGCTCTGCATCATTGTAATTGAGAGTCACGGTGTGATTCGCCAGCGCCTTGGGCACGCCGGGGGAGGTGGGGACTCCCAGAGTCAGCGCGCCCGATCCGGCCTTGATCAGCAGCGAATCGGAGTGTCCGTGGTAGCAACCCTCGAATTTCACGATGGTGTCGCGGCCGGTGAAGCCGCGCGCCAGCCGGATCGCGCTCATGGTCGCCTCGGTCCCCGAACTCACAAAGCGCACCAGTTCGATGGAGGGCATGAGCTCCACCACGCGCCGGGCGAGCTGGGTTTCGAGTTCGGTGGGCGCGCCGAAGGAGAGGCCGTCGGCCGCGACGGCTTGCACGGCTTTGATCACCTGTGGGTTTGCATGGCCCAGGATCATCGGACCCCAGGAGCCCACGTAATCGATGAAGCGCCGGCCATCGGCGGCAAATGTGCAGGCGCCCAGGGCTTTCTTGAAGAAAATAGGTTCGCCGCCGACGCCGCGGAAGGCTCGAACGGGCGAATTGACGCCGCCCGGAATGTACTTGCAGGCTTCTTGGTACAGGCTCATGCCGGACAATCTAAACGGCGATGGCGCCCGGCGGCAAGCTTGAGCCGCACTTCGAAGCCGCCGCTCGCACGGTTGGCCGCCGTGGCCGAACCACCGTGAGCCTTCATGACTTGAGCGGTAATTGCAAGTCCAATGCCTTCGCCGCCGGAGTCTCGGTCGCGCGATTCGGCAACCCGATAGAAAGGCTCAAATATGCGCTCGAGATCCGCGGGCGGAACCCCCGGTCCGCGATCCCGGATCGAAATGGTCAATTCCGCGTCCCTTTGCATCACCGAGACGTCGACGGGCGAGTCCTTCGGGCTGTAGCGCACGGCGTTGCGCAATACGTTCTCGATGGCGCTCCGCAACAGGTCGCGGTTGCCGCGGACCGTCGCATTCGCCGTTCCCCGCAGATTGACGCTGCAATTCTTGGCGGCACCCTCGAAGTTCGCGTCGCGCACCACTTCATCGATGACTTCGGCGAGATCCAACTCTTCGCTCTCGAAAGGCGCGTCGGTGCCGTGCAGGCGCGCGAGTTTCAAGACCTGGCTGATCAGCGAGTCCAGGCGTTCGATCTCGCGGTCCATCCGGTCCAATTGCCGGGCGACGTCCGCGGGCGGCTGGCGCGCGAGGCCGACGGCCAACCGCATCCGGGCGAGAGGCGAGCGCAGTTCATGCGAAATGTCGCGAAACAATTGCGTGATCGCGCTGCGGTTGGCGCGCAGCCGATCGGCCATGGCGTCGAAATCCCGGGCAAGCACCGCGACTTCGTCCTTGCGCCCCTCGAGCCCGGCGCTGACGCGCGCGTCGAGATTCTCGGAGGCGAGCGCCCGCGCGCCCTCCTGAATGCGGCGAATGGGCGCACTCAAATGCCGCGCCAGCCACCAGCTGGTGAGCGCGCTCACCGCCAGCGCAATCCCCAAGATGGTCAGGGAGATTCCCGGCAGCGTGAGCGCGCCGAAGATGCTGGGACGCCTCGGCACCGACAGCACCGTGTAAGCCGCCCCGTCGGCGCCGACGACCTGCGGCGCCGGGCGCGAGGGACGGAAGTTACGCCGAGGCGGGGCCGCCTCGCGGTTGAAATATGCCATGCGCCGCGCCGCGCTTTCGGACAGCCGCCGCCCGAGGATATCCGCGCCATCCGGACCGATGATGTACAGATCGCGCCCCGCAACGGAATTCTTGTTCGTGTCCAGCCAGCTCTTCAGGGCGCCCACTCCGCCGCGCGCCAGGACATCCGATGCCTGAATGGCCACCGATGCGCGGTGTTGCGATTCCGGCGCCTCGTACTCGTGGGCGGCAATGGTGAAGGTGATGGCCATGCTGCCGCCGACGATGAGCGCCATCGCCACCCAAAACAGCATGAAGATCCGCAGGAAAAGACTATGCATGGGCCCAGGTGAGCGTGTAGCCGGAACCGCGCACGTTCTTGATCTCGGGGTTCTTGCCGGTTTCCAGGTCGAGCTTGCGGCGCAAATTGCTGATGTGGGTGTCGATGCTGCGATCGTACGCCACGAGCTTGCGGCCGAGCGCCTGCTCGGTCATCGTCTCGCGCGAGATGACCTGGCCCGCCGAGCGCATGAGCAGCTCGAGCACGCGAAATTCCGCTCCGGTGAGCGGCGCCGGTTTGCCGCCGACATGCACCTGACGGGTCCCGGTATGCAGGGTGATGGGGCCCACGGTCAGCTGGTCGGGAACGTTGCCGCGCGCGGAGCGGCTGTTGGCGCGGCGCAGGATGGCGCGGATTCTCGCCACCAATTCGCGCGGGTTGAAGGGTTTGCTCAAGTAGTCGTCGGCGCCGAGCTCCAGGCCGACGATGCGGTCGACATCGTCGCCTCGCGCCGTGAGCATCAAGATCGGAGTCGCGTAGGACGCGCCGAGCGTGCGCAGCACATCGAAGCCGCCGATGGTGGGCAGCATCACGTCGAGAATCAGGATTTCAAAGTCGTTGGCCTGCAGTTCGGCGAGGGCGTCGCCGCCGTCGTGCACGCTCTTGACGTCGAAGTGCTCGGCGTCCAAATATTCGGTGAGCATCTGGCATAGCTCACGATCATCGTCGACCAGCAGTACCCGCGGATTGGAGAGTGTCATTGCGCATACTCTGGCACAGTCGCGCCCCATCCAGGACGCCGCCGCAGGAATTCACAATTCTTGACAGAACGTTGCTTTGCCGCCGACACATGTTTGCGCGGCGCAGGCTTAAGGTGGCGGTGTCGATCTCAACCACTGCATTGGAGTCAAGAACATGAAACCTCTTCGCAACTTGCTGGCTGGAACACTACTGGCGACCGGCGCCCTGATGACCGCCGCCGCGGGCATTTCGACGGCCGCGGCCGACGAGGCGGCCACCGAGTGGCATCACGGCCATGGCGATGGCCAATGGCATATGCTGCGCAAGCTGGGGCTTTCGCCATCGCAACGGCAATCCATCAAAGACATCATGGCGGCCCAGCGGGCCGAGACGCGTGCCCAGGTGTTCAAGGTGCTGACGCCCGCGCAGCAGGAGCAGCTCAAGGCGCTCGAGGCCGAGAGGCAGGCACGCTGAGGCTCACTTCTGGGTGGCGCCGATCCCGTCCTTTTTGAGCAGGTCGATGACGCTGCCCGGGCCCACGAGATGTCCGGTGCCGACGATCACCAAGGCGTTCCTGTCATCGTTCAGCAGGGCTTCGATTTTGGGCAGCCATTTGCGGTTGCGCGCCGCCAGGAGGGATTCGTAGAGGTGGGGGTCGCCGCCGAACTCGGATTTCAGTTGACGTTCGAACCAGCCGGTGTCGCCCTGCCGCCAGGCACGGACCATGGCGTCCACTTCCTGGGGCAGGTCGTGGGCCTGCTCGAGGCTCGACACCAGGTACTCGGCTTGCTGGTTCAAGGGCATGTTCTCGAACAAGGCGATTTGATCGTGCACGGTTTCAAGCCCTGACACGGCTTTCCCGTCATTCCGTGCGCGTGCCATGAAGTACATCTCGACGCCGGATTCGGGTTGAAATCCCAACTGGGCCAATTGCAACTGGGAGATGGCTTCGGCCACGAACCAGGGCGCGAATGCACCGAACATCGACAGGTCGACCCCGACCTCATGCGCCAATGCGTCGGCGCGCCCGTAACGCTGCGTGCCCAGGATGCCGGGAAGGGTCGTGCCCTCCGGCAGCGACGCGCTGCCGAGCATTTCCGCCTGCACTCGAGCGGAATCGATCTCTTCCAGATTGATTTCCATCAGCAGCGATTTGGAGCCGGCGTATGCGTCGAGCACCGCCTGATCCAAGGGATAGTCGCTCGGGCGCAGCACATGAATGGAGCCGAGCAGGTACACGGTGTTGTGTTTGCCGTGCACCTCCCAGAGCGAATGCAGCGTGCCGGCGCGGGCCGCGGCGCCCAAAGCCAGGCAGTAGAGCGCGAACCCGAGCGCGACCGCCAGCCCCGAGGATGAGCGGCGCATGCGTTGCGCGTCTAGCGTTCCGCCCACTGCTGCATGGGCAGCGACCCCAGCCAGTGGACTTTGGAGTCGATGCGCCCATCGGCATGCAACTCGAAGCTTCGGTAGGCGGGAGGGCGCGAGTCCACGGCGTAGCGATCGCTCTTGGGCAGGAATTGTGCTCCGGTCGATGGCGTCGCGAACAGGCGAACGCCGCCTCTTTGGCCGTCGTGCGCCTGGTGGACGTGGCCCCACACCACGGCGCGGACGTGGGGGTGCAAATCGATGACGCGCCAAAACTGCTCGGCATCGGCGAGGCCGACGCCGTCCAGCCAGCGGCTGTCCATGGCGATGGGCTGGTGATGCAAACAGACCATGGCGTGTTTCGCGCAACCGGCGAGCGTGCCGTCGAGGCGTGCGAGCTCGTTCTGCGTGAGGCGTCCGCCGACGCGGCCCGGGTCGTAGCTGTCCAGCATGATGAATTGCCAGCCGGCGATCTCATGCGCACCGCAAATTCTAAACGGCGCCTGGCAGAGTTCGCGGCGCATGGCCTCGGGCTCGTCGTGATTGCCCGGAATGCACAGCACCGGCTTTTGCAGACTGCCGAAGATGCTGCGAAAGCGCAGATAGCCGGATCTGTCGTCCTGCACCAGATCGCCGGTGACCAGCACCGCCGAGTAATCGGGGACGCGCATAAACGCCTCGTCGAGCACGGCACGCAAACTCGAATCGGTCTCTACGCCGCGCAACCGGCCGCCGGCGCTGCCATATAGATGTGGATCGGTGATTTGTAGAACTTGCATGGGTGAAATGGTAGCAAAGCGCCCCTGCGGCGACGGTGAACTGGGTCATGGCGGCAGTCAAAAGCGTTATACATAAACGGACCCGATTTGTGTGAACGCGTTCCGTCGGCAATTCGCGACCTACGGGGGAAATGCGTATTTGCTGGCGGGGGGCGCATCGGGGACAATACGCGACCTGTCTCACGCCATAGAAGAAGCCCTCCATGCCCAGCCGCCGCGACCTCGCAAACGCCATTCGAGCCTTGTCCATGGATGCCGTCCAGAAGGCCAATTCCGGTCACCCGGGTGCGCCCATGGGGATGGCGGATATCGCCGAAGTGCTGTGGCGCGACGTGCTTAAGTTCAATCCGGGCAATCCGACCTGGTGGGATCGCGACCGTTTCGTGCTGTCGAACGGCCATGCGTCCATGCTGCTGTACTCGGTGCTGCATTTGACGGGATACCCCCTGTCGATGGAGGAGCTGCGGAATTTTCGCCAGTTCGGCTCCAAGACGGCGGGCCATCCGGAGCGTGAGCTGCACCTCGGCATCGAGACCACCACCGGCCCCTTGGGCCAGGGTTTGACCAATGCGGTCGGCATGGCCTTGGCCGAACGCTCGCTGGCGGCCACCTTCAATCGGCCCGGTCACACCATCATCGATCATCACACCTATGTCTTCGCCGGCGACGGCTGCCTGATGGAGGGAATCTCGCACGAAGCGGCTTCGTTCGCCGGCACGCAGCAACTCGGCAAGCTCATCGTGATCTACGACGACAACGGGATTTCCATCGACGGCAAGGTGCGCGGCTGGTTCGCCGACAATACGGTGCAGCGCTTCGAAGCCTACGGCTGGCATGTCTTGCCGCATGTGGATGGCCAGGACAGCGAGGCTATTGCCGCGGCGCTGGCTGCGGCGCGGGCGGTCACCGACCGGCCGTCGCTCATCGACGCCAAGACGGTTATCGGTTGGGGCGCGCCGAATAAGCAGGGCACGCAGTCCATGCATGGCGAAGCCATGGGCGCGGATGAGATTGCGGCCACGCGCGCCCGCCTGGGGTGGTCCTCGCCGCCGTTCGAAATTCCGGCGGATATACGCGCCGCCTGGGACAGGCGCGAGAAGGGGGCGCGGGCGGAACAGGAATGGCGGGGCCGCTGGGCGGCGTACCGCCGCGAATTTCCGGCGCCGGCGGCTGAGCTGGAACGGCGCATGGCGGGCGACTTGCCGGCCGGGTTCGACGAGTTGATGCGCACCTACATCAGCGGCGCACAGTCGGAGGGCAAGTCGTCGGCCACGCGTCAGTCCTCGCAGGCGGCGCTCAATGCCATCGGACCTTCACTTCCGGAGCTGCTCGGCGGTTCGGCGGATTTGACTCCCTCGAACGGCACCCTGCGCAAGGATTCGGTGGTGCTGACCCCGAGCCGGCCTGAGGGGAATTACCTGCACTTCGGCGTACGGGAATTCGGCATGTCGGCCATCCTCAACGGCGTCACCGCGCACGGCGGCTTCATCCCCTACGGCGGCACTTTCCTGACCTTTTCCGACTACGCGCGCAATGCGGTGCGCATGTCGGCGCTGATGAGCCTGCGCGTGATCTTCGTCTACACGCACGATTCGATCGGTCTGGGCGAAGATGGCCCGACGCATCAGCCGGTCGAGCATCTGGCGAGCCTGCGGGTCATCCCGAATCTCGATGTTTGGCGGCCCTGCGATGCGGTTGAGACGGCGACTGCGTGGGGCGCGGCCATCCGCCGCGACGGTCCCACGTGCCTGGTGCTGACGCGTCAATCGGTGGTGCATGAGGCGCGGGATCCGGCGCAGGTGGCCGGCATCGCCCGCGGCGGCTATGCGCTGATCGACTGCCAAGGGCAGCCCGAGGCCATCGTCATCGCCACCGGTTCCGAGGTCGGCATTGCCGCCGAGGCCGTGCGCGCGGTCAATGCGCAGGGCCGCAAAGTGCGGCTGGTGTCCATGCCGAGCGTGAATACCTACGAGCGGCAAGATGAGTCCTACAAGCAGAGCGTGCTTCCGGCGGGCGTTACACGCCGGGTCGCGGTCGAGGCCGGGGTGGCCGCGCCCTGGTGGCAGTATGTGGGTTTGCAGGGACAGGTCGTGGGAATCGAGCACTTCGGCGCATCGGCGCCTGCCAAGGAATTGTTCCAGCGCTTCGGGTTCACGCCGCAGCACGTGATCCAGGCGATCGACAAAGTGTTGAACATTGAATCATAAGGGGTCTTACGAAGATGGCAATCAAAGTGGGCATCAATGGTTATGGACGTATCGGCCGGAATATTCTGCGGGCGCTGTATGAGGGCAAACACGCGGGCGCGCTCAAGGTCGTGGCCATCAATGACCTGGGCGATGCCAATACCAATGCCCATCTGACGCGGTTCGATACCGTGCACGGCCGCTTTCACGGCGACGTGCATGTGGACGGCGATTCGATGGTGGTCAACGGCGATCGCATCCGCGTGGTTGCCGAGCGCGATCCGTCCAAACTGCCCTGGCGGGAACTCGGCGTGGATTTCGTGCTGGAGTGCACGGGCCTGTTCGCAAGCAAGGCCAAGGCGTCGCAGCACATCGCGGCGGGCGCGAAAAAGGTCGTGATTTCCGCGCCGGGCGGCGAGGATGTGGATGCGACCATCGTGTACGGCGTCAATCACGGCGTCCTGAAATCCAGCCACACCGTGATATCGAATGCGTCCTGCACCACCAATTGCCTGGCGCCGCTCGCCAAGGTGCTGCACGAGAAGGTGGGGATCGTGGCCGCCGTCATGAACACCATTCACTCGTACACCAACGATCAGGTATTGACGGATGTGTATCACAAGGATCTGCGCCGCGCGCGATCCGCGACCATGTCCATGATTCCGACCAAGACCGGCGCCGCGGCGGCGGTCGGTCTGGTACTGCCGGAACTAAAAGGCAAGATCGACGGCTTCGCGATCAGGGTGCCGACGATCAACGTCTCGCTGGTGGATTTGAGCTTCACCGCGGCTCGCAAGACCACGGTCGAGGAAATCCATGGCGCCCTCAAAGCGGCCGCCAACGGCGCGCTCAAGGGCATCCTGGCCTACAACGACCAGCCCCTGGTGTCGGTGGATTTCAACCACGATCCCGCCTCATCGACCTATGAGGCCAGCCTGACCAAGGTCATGGAGGGAAACTTGGTGAAGGTGTGCGCCTGGTACGACAACGAATGGGGCTTTTCGAACCGGATGCTCGATACCACCGTGGCTTGGTCCAAAGCCGCCTGAAGCGCGGGCCCGCCGTGAAGATCATCAAGATGACGAGCCTGGATCTCAAGGGCAAGCGCGTGCTGATTCGCGAGGATTTGAACGTGCCGATTCACGAGGGCCAAGTGAGCAGCGATGCGCGAATTCGCGCGGCACTGCCCACCATTCAAGCGGCGATGACGGCAAAGGCGCGGGTGTTGCTGATGTCGCATCTGGGCAGGCCCCAGGAAGGCGTGTACGCCGAGGAGTTCTCCCTCGCGCCGGTGGCCAAGCGGCTGGCGCAGCTCCTGGGCGTGCCGGTGGCGCTCAAAAAAGACTGGCTGGGCGGGGTCGAGGCCGTCCCCGGCGAGGTCGTTCTGCTCGAGAACGTGCGTTTCAACAGGGGCGAGACCAAGGACGCCGACGACCTGGCCAAACAGATGGCGGCGCTGTGCGACATCTACGTAATGGATGCCTTCGGCACGGCCCACCGCGCGGAAGCGAGCACTCACGGAGTCGCCAAGTACGCGCCCGTGGCGTGCGCCGGGCCGTTGCTGGTGAGCGAACTGTCGGCGCTGGAAACGGCGCTGGAGAATCCGGCGCGGCCGCTGCTCGCCATCGTCGCGGGCTCCAAGGTGTCGACCAAACTCACCGTCCTGGAATCCTTGCTGGACAAAGTCGATCAACTGATCGTGGGGGGCGGCATCACCAATACGTTTCTCGCGGCGCTGGGGCACAATGTCGGCAAGTCGCTGTATGAACCGAAGATGCTGGATATCTGCAAGCGCCTGCTCGATCAGGCGAAGAAGCGCGGCATCGTGATTCCCATGCCCACCGACGTGGTGGTCGCCACCGCGTTTTCAGCCAAGGCGGAGGCGGACGTCAAACCGGTGGATGCCGTGTCGGCCGAGGACATGATCCTCGACATAGGCCCTGATTCCGCGGAACAGATGAGCGCGCTCATCGCTTCGGCCGGCACGATTTTGTGGAATGGCCCGGTGGGCGTGTTCGAGTTCGAACAGTTCGGGGAGGGAACACGCACGCTCGCGAAGGCGATTGCACGCAGCAAGGCGTTTTCGCTGGCAGGTGGCGGCGACACGCTGGCGGCCATCGAGAAATACGGAATCGAGGACAGCATTTCCTACATATCCACGGGCGGCGGAGCGTTTCTGGAGTTTGTCGAAGGCAAAAAACTTCCCGCGGTGCAGATTCTCGAGCAACGCGCCGCATGAATCCCTTGCTGAGGCGGACCAAGATCGTCGCAACCCTGGGCCCCTCGACGGATGATCCTCGCGCGCTGGCCGAGATGGTGCGCGCCGGCGTGGACGTGGTGCGCCTCAACTTCTCGCATGGCGCGGCCGCCGATCATGTGCGCCGGGTCGAGCTGATACGGGACGCCGCCCGTGATGCGGGCCGCTACGTGGGCGTGCTCGGCGATCTGCAGGGGCCGAAGATCCGCATCGATCGATTCGCCGCGGGCAAGGTGCACCTCGCCGATGGTGCACGGTTCACGCTGGACGCCTCGCTTGCCGTCGACGCGGGCAGCGAAAACTCGGTGGGAATAGCCTATAAAAAGTTGCCGGCGGATGTATTCGCCGGCGACGTGCTGCTGCTGAACGATGGGCAGATCAGCCTGCAGGTGCTGCGCATCGACGGTCCGCGCATCGAGACGCGGGTGCTGGTCGGCGGCGAACTCGGCAACAACAAGGGCATCAACCGCCAAGGCGGCGGCCTGTCCGCCGGCGCATTGACGGACAAGGATCGCGAGGATATCCGCACCGCCGCGTCGCTCGAGGTCGATTACCTGGGGGTGTCCTTCCCGCGCGACGCCGCGGATATGGACGAAGCCCGCACCTTGCTGCGCGATGCCGGCGGCCACGGACTGCTGGTGGCCAAGATCGAGCGCGCCGAGGCCATAGAGAATTTGGCCGAGGTGGTGCGGGCAAGCGACGGCGTGATGGTGGCCAGGGGCGATCTCGGCGTGGAAATGGGCTATGCGGAGCTTGCCGGCCTGCAGAAGCAGATCATCCAAGAGGCGCGCCATCAGAACCGCGTGGTCATCATGGCGACGCAGATGATGGAGTCGATGATCGTCAATACGATTCCGACGCGCGCCGAAGTGTCGGATGTGGCCAACGCCGTCATGGACGGCACCGATGCCGTGATGCTGTCGGCCGAGACCGCGTCCGGCAAGCATCCGGTGAAAGTGGTGGAGGCCATGGCGCAGATCATCGTCGGCGCCGAGAAATATCAAGTCGCGCACGTGCGGGTCAGGCAGCGCAAAAGCGGGTACTACGAGCATACCGACGAAGCAATCGCGTCGGCGGTGATGTACACCGCGAATCATCTGCACGTGAAGGCCATCGTCGCGCT
>Ga0070696_100000146_pt1 | contig 39211 bp, 28 predicted proteins | sample KBSK1253metaG_FD_65474 | JGI IMG/M metagenome (GOLD analysis project Ga0070696, IMG submission 65474) | Corn, switchgrass and miscanthus rhizosphere microbial communities from Kellogg Biological Station, Michigan, USA - KBS K1-25-3 metaG | ecosystem: Host-associated > Plants > Roots >... | reverse complement strand
GTGGCGTGTGTACAACGTAGTCCCCTCGCGTCCGCCGTGACGGCGTTACGCGTCATGGCGTAACCTAACATGCCCGGCGAACTATGATAGGCACCTTGCAACAATCAGGCGTCGATGCATAAACACCCGCCCAACCAATCCGGAACTCGCGCCTCATATGCCTGTTAGGCGCCTACTGGCGTGCGTCGCACTTCTCTGCGCTCTAAGTGTCGCGGGCACGTGTGTGAAATTTGGCGCTGCATCGGCTGCTGCCGCAAAGCCGCCTGTTGCCGAACGTAACGCCTGTGGACGCCCACCGGAGGGCGCCGTGGTCACACAACCGCAGGATTTGCGAAGCAAGGACGGGGCGTTGATGGTCTCTCTGAGCATTCATAGCTCGCCGGACGACCACGGCCACATACGGTACTGCTACGTAGACGGTCAGGGCCATCAGACGCCAACGCTTCACGTCCAGCCGGGCGATATGCTCTACATACGCCTGAAGAATGATATCTCGCTGTCGGCGATGGGTGCTGCATCGCGCCAAGCGGCAGCCAGGGGTGTTGGCCCACCCGGCCGCGATCCTTGCGGCGGCGGGACGATGACCGCCGCTTCCACGAATCTGCATTTCCACGGCCTCGCCGTCTCCCCCGTCTGTCACGAGGATGAGACGCTTAGAACGCTCATCGAGCCCGGAGACCCGCCGTTCGAATATCGCGTTCGGGTTCCCAAGAGTCAACCGCCCGGCCTGTACTGGTATCACCCGCACGTCCACGGGTTCAGTGAAGACCAGCTGCTTGGCGGAGCGTCGGGCGCCCTGGTCGTGGAAGGCATCGAAAATGCGGTTCCGCGTGTACGGGGACTTCGGGAACGGGTGCTCGTGATCCGTGACGAGTGGATGCCCGCGCCCTCAACATCAGGCGGATCGGATCGGAACAGGCCGACCAAGCAGCTCTCGATCAACCATGTTCCCGTTCCGTATCCGAAGTATCCGCCCGCGGTGATTAAAATGAGGCCTGGGGCACGCGAACTCTGGCGCGTGCTGAACGCCTCCGCCGATACGTACATCAACCTGCACGTGGAGTTCGGCGGGAAGCGGCAAAGCCTTGCGTTGGTAGCGCTGGACGGCGTTCCGCTTCGCTATGGCGAGCCAACGGCAGGAGACTATGTTCCCGGAACGAGTTTCGTTTTTTTACCTCCGGCTTCGCGCGCCGAATTCATCGTGACGAGTCCCGTTAATGGAGAATCAGGGAAATTGATGACCGGCTTTGTGTACCGAGGCGCCGATGAGGATACACCGATGGCCCGCAAATCCGACGCACCGGCCGGCGTTCGAACGGGGCAGGACGATCTAGACGCCGCCCGGCCCCTCGCCTCGATCGTCGTATCGGCGCACGCCGTAGAGCCCCCGCCCATCCGGCACGCCTCCGTCGCTGCTGAAATGCCGCGTGCGCCGCTGTCGGGCGTCCGAGCGGTTCGCGAGCGCACACTTTATTTCTCGGAAGAGCTGTCCAACCCCGGTAATCCAAGCAGCGCAACGCTGTTCTTCATCACCGAGGAGGGCCACACGCCAACGAGGTTCGATCCCAACAGTAAGGAGCCGAACATCATCGTGCATCGGGGAGACGTCGAGGACTGGAACATCGAGAATCGCTCTCGCGAGACTCACACGTTCCACATTCACCAGTTGCACTTCATCGTGGTGGGCCGCCGAGGGGTTCCGTGGGAAGAACCCGCACTGCGCGACACGATAAACGTACCGGCCTGGAACGGATTCGGGCGGTATCCGAGCTTGACTCTGCGTATGGATTTCCGCGATCCGAATATCGTCGGAACGATTCCATTTCACTGCCACATTGCCCAACATTTGGACGGCGGCATGATGGGGACGGTTCGAATCGAGCCCGTACAGGTGACTAGTCGCTGAAACTACGGTACCTTGGTGCCGACCGCCGTCGAAATGCGAAACCGCGCAGGATTCACGACTTAGGCCGCGCGACCGTATGCTTCTCATAATTTGGATGAGAGGGTGTTCCGCTTATGCCTGTTGCTGACTCCGTAGTTTTGGGAAACAACGTCAAAATATTTCATCCGACGCTGGTGAACCTCTACGGTTGCAGCATCGGTGACGACACCAAAATCGGCGCCTTTGTCGAAATTCAAAAGAACGCGATCATAGGCGCCCGGTGCAAGATTTCCTCCCATAGCTTTATTTGCGAGGGCGTCATCATTGAGGACAACGTCTTCGTAGGCCATGGCGTAATGTTCACCAACGACCGCCGTCCGCGGGCCACGAATCCGGACGGGCGTCCGCAAACGGAAGCCGATTGGAATGTTGAAAAGACGCATATAAGAATAGGCGCCTCGATAGGGTCAAACGCGACGATCATCTGCGGCGTCACGATCGGCCGCGGCGCGCTGGTCGGTGCCGGTTCGGTAGTGACGAAAGACGTTGCCGATTTCGCGGTCGTAGCGGGCGTACCGGCCCGCGTCATAGGCCATGCATCAACTTAAAATCGACGGAAAACCAGTGACATGGTCAATATTGGAGTCATAGGCTACGGATACTGGGGCCCAAACCTCGTCAGGAACTTCGCTGAATCGAGCCGCATGAATCTCGCAGGCGTTGCGGATCTGGACTCCGCCAAGCTGGCGGTGGTCGCCAAACGATTTCCGGCCGTCAAGATCACAACCCACTTTCACGATCTCTTACGCGATCCGGCAATCGATGCGATCGCCGTTGCCACGCCAGTCAACACTCATTTTGAGCTGGGGATGGCTGCGCTCAAGGCGGGCAAACACCTTTGGTTGGAAAAGCCAATGGCTGAATCCTCGCTGCAAGCACGCAAACTGGTGGAAGAAGCCGAACGTCGCAAACTGGTCCTCCTGGTCGATCATACGTTTATCTACACGGGAGCCGTCCGAAAGATACGTGAGATCATCGCCAACGGCGAGTTGGGACGAATATTTTATTACGACGCGATTCGGGTAAATCTAGGGCTGTTTCAGCGCGATGTCAGCGTCATCTCCGATCTCGCCGTTCACGATTTTTCCATTTTGGATTTTCTGCTCGGCGAGCACCCGACGGCCGTATCGGCGAGCGGCACCAACCATTTTCCGGGAACGCCGGAAAACCTGGCCTATATCACCCTATTCTACGATTCCGGAACGATAGCCCACGCGAACGTAAGCTGGCTCGCCCCGGTAAAAGTGCGGCAGATTTTGATCGGCGGCAGCGAGAAGATGATCACTTACGATGATTTGGAGCCCAGCGAGAAAATCAAGATTTACGACAAGGGCGTCAGCTTTACCGATGACCCACGGCAGATCCAGGAAATGCGGGTGGGCTACCGGACCGGCGACATGTGGGCGCCAAAATTGGACGGCACTGAGGCACTGCGCATCGAAGGAGAGCACTTCGTCGATTGCATCGGAAATGCCAAGGCCCCAAATTCCGACGGCCATCTGGGGCTGCGGGTGGTCGAATTGATCGAAGCGGCCACCAGTTCGATGCGGGGACGCGGCGAGACTGTTTACATTCACCGCCAGCGGAATTCTTCGTGATTCCATTCGTAGATCTAAAAGCCCAGTACGCCGGCATCAGGAACGAGGTGCATGCGGCCATTCACGGTGTTCTCGAAAGTTGCCAATTTACCCTGGGCAGCGAAGTCGCGAAATTCGAGGAAGAATTCGCCGCTTACTGCGGCTGCGCCCAAGGAATCGGCGTCAACACCGGCACCAGCGCACTGCATCTTGCGTTGCTGGCCGCAGGTATCGGGCCGGGCGATGAAGTGATCACCGTGCCGTTTACCTTCGTCGCGACGGTTGCCGCCGTCGGCTACACGGGAGCAACACCCGTATTCGTGGATATCGATCCTCAGACCTTCACCATGGATCCAAAGGCGCTCGACTCAGTCATTACGTCCAAGAGCAAAGCGATAATTCCGGTGCATCTTTACGGCCAGACAGCCGACATGGATCCGATCATTGCGACAGCCAAGAAACACAATTTGGTCGTCATCGAAGATGCCTGTCAGGCACATGGCGCTGAATACAAAGGGCGCCGTGCCGGGAGCATGGGCGACATGGGCTGCTTCAGTTTTTATCCGGGAAAAAATCTCGGCGCCTACGGCGAAGGCGGCATGGTGACCACCGGCAACGCCGGGTACGCGCGGCAAATTCGCATTCTGCGGGACTGGGGCGCCGAAAAGAAATATCAACACATACTGAAGGGCTATAACTACAGGATGGAAGGCATCCAGGGCGCAGTACTTCGCGTCAAACTGCGCTATCTGGAAGGATGGACGGAGGCGCGGCGGGCCGCCGCCAAAACCTACGATCGACTGCTCCACGAGAGTGGCGTGCCAACGCCGTTCGAAACCGCTGACAACCGGCACGTGTACCATATCTACGCCATTCGCGCCCGGCACCGGCAACGCTGGCAGGATACTTTACTGAATAACGGCATACAGACCGGCATCCACTACCCGTACCCCGTTCATTTGCTCCCAGCGTACGCGGGCTTGGGATATGGACCGGGCCAGTTCCCACATTCCGAAGGGGCCGCTCGAGAGGTGTTGTCGCTACCGATGTTTCCCGAGTTGACGACCGCGCAATGCGAAGAGGTTTGCCGCGTGGTAAAGACACTTACGATGCCCGAACCCGGCATATCCTGATGCATGTGCCGTCCGTTGAATCGATATTGATTTTTCCATGCAATGGCAATGGAGTGGAAGTTCTCGACTGCCTGAACGAGCATCAACGTGTGGTGGGATTTGTCGACGATACTCCGGAAAAACAGGCAACCCAGGTTCATGGAATTTCGGTGTTCGGACGGGAAGCCATTGCACGCCTGGCCACTTGCAAGGTTCTTGCGGTACCGGGCAGCCCCAGTTCGTTTTCCGGCCGCGGCGGGTTGATCGGCGGCTTGAACGTCGAATCCTCGCGCTTCACGACGGTCATCCATCGTGCCGCGAGCATCTCCCCGCTTGCAACCATCGGTTTCAACGTCGTGATCATGGCCGGTGTCGTGGTAACCAGCAATGCAATCATCGGTAATCATGTATGTATCCTGCCGAACACCGTCATTCATCACGACGCGGTCGTCGGCGATTGGAGCTTGATCGGCTCCAATGTATCCGTGGCGGGCGGCGTGTCGATTGGCGCGAACTGCTACATCGGCAGCGGCTCGCGTATTATGAATGGCATTCAGGTCGGCGGCGGCGCGCTGATCGGATTGGGCAGCAATGTCATTCGTTCGGTTGCGGCAGGCGATAGAGTGGCCGGGAATCCCGCCCGGTCATTGAAAAAAATCGATTGGAAATAGGTCCCCGATAGGAATAGAACATGAAAATCGACGGCACGCGAATTCTGGTAACCGGCGGTTGCGGACTAATCGGATCCACGACCATCGATATTCTGCTGCGTGAATACAATCCCGCGCAAATCGTCATTCTCGACAATCTCAATCGCGGCACGCTGGCTAATGTCGAGGAATCGCTGAAAGACCCTCGCGTGAAGCTGCTGCAAGACGACATCCGCGATGTGGCGGCCGTGCGCAAGGCCACCCAAGGCATGGATGCGGTGATACACATGGCAACGTTGCGCATCACGGCCTGCGCTGCCGAACCTCGTGAAGCCCTCGAAGTCATGTGCGACGGAAGCTTCAATGTGCTGGAAGCGGCGCAAAATGCCGGCGTCAAGAAATTCGTGACAGCCTCGAGCGCGTCGATTTATGGACTGGCCGACGTGTTTCCGACCACGGAAGATCACCATCCCTACAACAACCGCACATGGTATGGTTCCAGCAAGATTATGTTGGAAGGTTTGTTGCGGTCATTCTATGACATGTACCGCTTGCCGTATGTTGCCCACCGCTATTTCAATGTCTATGGGCCCCGCATGGACATTCACGGAAAATACACCGAAGTATTGATTCGTTGGATGGAGCGAATTGCCGCCGGACAGCCGCCGATGATTCTTGGCGATGGACGGGCGACAATGGACTTCGTCTACATCGACGACGTCGCGCGCTCCAATGTTCTGGCGTTGGCCTCCGACGTCGAGGACGAGGTATTCAATATCGCCAGCGGCGTTGAGACCAGCCTGAACGAGCTCGCAACTGCGCTGCTGAAAGTCATGGGCTCCGACCTTGAGCCGGAGTACGGCCCGGAACGCAAGGTCAATCCGGTTTCGAGGCGCCTTGCCGACGTCAGCAAGGCTCGCCGGATGTTGGGATTCGAGGCGACGGTCGATCTGGAGGAAGGCCTGATCAGGCTGGTCGATTGGTGGCGGTCCAATCGTCAAAGGGTTGCTGCGTGATACCGATCATAAAACCGGTCATGGACGAACGCGAAGCAGTGGCGGCGCGGCGTGTGATCCTGAGCGGGTGGATCACCCAGGGTCCCGAGGTGGCAGCCTTCGAGCAGGAATTTGCCGCCTATGTCGGCGCACCCCATGCCTGCGCCGTCTCAAATTGCACGACTGCATTGCATCTGGCGCTCCTTGCGACCGGCATCGGCCCCGGCGACGAGGTCATCACGGTAAGCCATTCCTACATCGCCACGGCAAACGCAATTCGTTACTGCGGCGCGGTTCCGATCTTCGTTGATATTCAGGCAGACTCTTTTAACATCGACCCCAAGCTGATCGAGCCCGCCATAACCGCGCGTACCCGCGCAATCCTATGCGTGCATCAAATTGGCATGCCGTGCGATCTGGCGGCGATCATCGAGGTTGCCAAACGCCATTCTTTGCCGGTGGTTGAGGACGCCGCATGTGCAATTGGAAGCGAAATCCTCTGGAATGATCAATGGGAGAAAATCGGCAAGCCGCATGGCGACATAGCGTGCTTTTCATTTCATCCGCGAAAAATCATGAGCACCGGTGATGGCGGAATGCTCACGACGGCAAACCGCGCTTGGGACGCGAATTTCCGCTTGTTGAGGCAGCACGGTATGAGTGTCCCTGACACCGTCCGGCACGGCTCGGCCAAAGTGATCTTCGAATCTTATCCCACACTCGGATATAACTACCGCATGACCGACATTCAGGCGGCCGTTGGCCGCGAACAAATCAAGCGGCTCGCCGATATCGTTGCCCGCCGGCGCGCAATCGCGGATCGATACCGCAGTTTGCTCTCCACCGTGGCGGGTCTGAAGCTTCCCGTTGAACCGTCGTGGGCCCGGACAAATTGGCAGAGCTTTTGCGTCGGTCTGCCGATCGGGCGCGATCAAAGGACGGTGATGCAGCTCATGTTGGATGCCGGCATCGCAACCCGACGCGGCGTCATGTGCAGCCATCGGGAAGAGGCTTACTCGAACGTCGCTCTCAGGCAGCCATTGAACCATTCGGAAGCTGCACAAGACCATTCGATCGTTCTGCCACTTTACATCCAGATGCGAGACACCGAGATCGATCGAGTCGCGGAACTACTGATCGAAGCGGTTTCTGCGTGACGGCGGCAATTCATCCGCTCGCCCCTCTCAATATCACCCAGGCCACCAGCCCATCAGTTCACCGACCCTGAAATGGCTTGCGCGAACGGGCTTGATCGCGGCCGGCCGGCCCCGTGCACGTTCAAGGATGGGTCTCAGCCGCTTCCAAAGGCCGTGTCCCAGCGCTTGCTTCATTCGAAACCGCTGCCACATTTTCGTAGTCCGGATTCCCGGAAAATGTTCCGCGGCAAACGCCAGGCATTCGCCGCTTCTGCCAAGGTCGCCAAGATCAAACGCGTGGCTGGCCATCCAGAATGCTTGCTCACTGATACGTTTGCGCACCAAATCTTGCATGGCAGCGGAATCGATTTTCGCATTGTCTACGTTTTCCAGGAACTCCCGGCATGCATCCAGTTGTTCTTGCAGATCCCCCAATTGAGAATCGTAATAATTGGCGCCCATGTTGCCGCCGTGCCATCGATAGTAAGCCTGCACACTGCGCAGAACTCCCACGCTGCCTCTGCCGGCCAATCTCATCCACATCTCCATATCGCCGGAATGAGGCAAGTGAGCCCGATAACCGCCGACTTGATGTTGCAGACGCGTGCGAACGATCGCCGTCGGCGTCGGCACAGGATTTGCGAAGGCGCAGCAATGCCGAATGAAATCCGGACCCGTTATGATCCGGACATCGTCCAACCCCAGCTTGGTTGAGCCGTCCAACTGGGCGTCGTCATCGAAAACCAGCGCAAAACCGAAGATCATGGAGACCTCCGGGTTCCCATCCATTACGCGAACCGCTCTCGCAAGGGCACCGGGGGCCAACGCATCGTCAGCCGATAACAAGACACAGTAGTCGGCGGATGCCCAGTCAAGCAGCCCCTCGTTGTATGTGGCGATATGTCCGCGGTTGCGCTCGTGACGCCGGAATTCGACCCGGGGATCGGCTGCAACACGTGCTGAAGCCTCCGGCGTGTCGTCGCTCGAGGCGTCGTCGATTATCAATACCCGCACATCAACGCCCTGTTGTTGAAGCACGCTGCTCACGCACCGGCTCAAAAAACGAGCGTAGTTGTAGCAAGGAATCACTACGTCAACAGAGTTCACCAATTATTCCCCCTCAACTCCCGCCGTCAACTCCCGCCGTTAACGCTCGCCAATTTTCTTCCCGCCAGCCGCCGCAGCGGCCGAATGACGAATTTTTGTCGTTCAGAGGAAGTCACGCCGACCGCCAACATGATCATTGCGCATAGTGCCGCGGCGAGCGAACCTTGCAGAATCAATTCGATCCAGCCCAGCGGCCTGCCCAACAGGCGGACGCATATCACCGCCAGCAGCTGAAGCAGACCGACTGCCAACGGTCGGGCACATGCGCGACCAACGAAGTTCTTGACTGACAAGCCGAGATATCGTTGCGCCAACCAGGGCATTGCGGCGAAATCTATGAGTATCGAGGCGACGACAACCGCGATCGCAACGCCGACCAGACCGTAGATCTGGATGAGAACGATGCTCAGCGATAGATTGATGGCGGAACCGCATATCGCGGCGACTGCCACTATCCGCACGCGTCCCGCACCCATGAGAATCTGCCCGGCGATGTTCGAGAAATTCGTGGCGGTGCTGAGTACGAGAATCTGAAATACAAGCGCAACTGACGGATAGGCGGATCCGCTGATATAGGCTTCGCCCACCCAGAGCCGGTAGAAATCCTCCGCCCAGAAAAATGCAAGCATCGCAATCGGGATCATGACCAACATCATCAGCCGCGACCCATCGTGATAAAGCCGCTCGCGACCGGCAATGTCTCCCGTCGCATGGAGCGCTGCGGCAGCCGGATAGATCACCTGTCCGACGGGTCCAAGGGAGGCGTTGATTTGCCTCACGAGCCCTACCGACAATGCGTAACGTCCAACTGCGACGATTGGCATGAATGCTCCAATCAACATATTCGGCACGTGCTGGTAGATGAAAGCGTTCAGAGAGATTAAAAAGTTCCAGGCGCCGAATGCGCCGATTTCCTTCAATCGAGCGAAACTCACTCTTCGACGCGAGAGCTCGATTTGAGGGGACAGCCGCCTCGCGACGAACCATCGCAGTCCATAGTCTACGAGACTGACCGCGCACGTCGCCGCGCTCACGCCTATCAGCCCATAGTCCAATCTGAGCACAATCACTGTTCCGGCTGCAGTCAACAACCGCGTGAGAACACCGATTAGACTGGCGAGATCAAATCGCTGCGTTGCTGCAAATATTGACGTGAAAGGTGAAAGTGCGAATTGCAGTCCGCTGGAAACACCGACGATCAAAATGCACCAGAACGCCTCGTTCACCAACTCGACCGGCAGGTGAAACACCCGCGGAACGACATAGGCGGCGCCGACACTCAGCGTCACCATGAACGTGCCTAGTACCGCCAGCGCGGCGACGGAACTCGACATGCATTCGCTGGCCCGATCCGTATCGCCGCTGGCCAAATACTGGGTCAGATATTGAGTCACCCCGGCGCGAAAACCCAGATCGAGGAATCCGTAATAGCCGATGACACTCGCACTCAGAATCCAGATGCCGTAACCGGCCGGTCCAAGATGGCGCAGCACGAACGGTGTCAAAAGCAAGGTAACTACGGCGTTCACGGTGAAGCCGACCCAGTTGCTGGCCACGTTCCGCAGTATCGTCGCGGCACGGCTCAATTGCGTTGTCCTTCGGTGCGGGTATGCAATCCGCGGGTTTCGGGAATATAATCTGCCGAAAGCTGTGAAGCGTGCTCCTGGCAAAGTGTATCGCACTTCACGGGTTCGGATCATTATCCGGATCACCAATCCGGGATCCGCAAGGCGATTCACCTGTTGAACGTGTGTCACGGGACAAAGAATTACAATCGCCAAGCTTCCTGGTCATTCGCCAAGGAGTTTCGCAGTGAACAGATTCATGCGTGGCGCCTCGGCCGGCCTGTTCGCCCTCGCCGGTCAGTTCACCCTCGCCGGTCAGTTCAGCGGTGTCGCGCTTGCGGGTCCGGCGGTGATTGTAACCATCGATGTCGAATCGACCGCATCGTTGCCGTTGCCGAACCAGGTGGATGCAAGCTGTGAGGAAAAGGTTCCGTGCGGTCTCATGCATATCGTTGACATGCTCAAGGAGCGTGGGTTCGCGGGTACGTTTTTTCTGAACGTGTACGAATACAAGGCGTGGGGCGCAAGCAATCTACGAAACATCGCGCTTAAATTGCAGGCAGCCGGACAAGACGTAGGGTTGCACACGCACCCGCAGTGGGCCTATGACCCCGCGCGGCCGGACATGTACAGCTACAGCGCCGGGGATCAAAACCGCATCATTGCGGACGGCGTCCGGTTGCTCAAGGCGTGGACCGGGCTGCCGGTGGTCGCACATCGTGCCGGAGATTACTCAGCAAATAAGGACACCGTTGAGGCTTTGACTCGAAATGGCATTGTTCTCGATAGCTCGTTGTTTCGTGGGCATCCGCACTCCAAGCTCGACGCATTGGCCCTCCCGAGCAACTTGCCATCCAAGATCGGCCAAGTTGTCGAGGTTCCCGTCACCGTGTACAAACGTTACGAGCATCCTTCCCTATTTGGATCACTGGCGCCTCCATTTATCGCAATCGGCAAAGTCGACGTCAATTCAATTCAAAGTGAGGCAGAGGCCCGCGCCGCCGTGGATGCGCTGATAGACGCCGATCTGCCGATCATTGTCGTATTCTTGCACAGCTTCTCGCTCATCGAGGCGCCCCTCGAGACGAATTACGCGTTGCGATCAAACACTCTTGCGATTGGCGTTTTTGGCGCGTTGCTCGATGAAGCCTCAAAGAGACACCTGCGTGGAACGACGGCCCGCGAACTGGCATCCGCCAAAAATATAATCTCTGACGGCCGACGGGACGTCATCCCGGAAGTGGACATAATGGTGCCGGTTCTCGAGTATTCTGTCCGCGCGCTGCGCGCTCAAAGCGCCGCGACCAAACTGGGGATAGGATGCTCGATGCTGCTTTTGGGCCTTGGCATGTCATCGGTGTTCTTCGCGATTCGCCGTCGCCGCGCGCTTCGCGCTGCGTCGAATAGGTAGAAGTGAAACTGCGAGAAGTACCGGTGGTTGTCATATTTCCGTTGGAAATCCATTGGTTCCGTAACAATCGCTCACGGCATCGGCGTGCCGCCCGCCACAGGATGCCGGGATCGGTTTGCTATTTGCGCTTGCGGTGGGCATCGCAGCATCATCACAAATCTCCGAGCAATCCGCGCTCCCCAACCGGGCAGCAGAACGTCCGCTAAGCACCCGCGGACCTGTGAACGGGCGGTGAAGTGTGCCAATATCCGGTCAAACTTCCGCGGAGATAAGGAGCGCTCCATTAGAGTCGTGATTCTCACGTCCTCGACGACGGCAAACGTTTACCTCGTCAATCAACTCTTGCAGAGGCACGACATCGTGGGGATCGTGATCGAATCCCCACCGCCGGCGCTTACGAAGGAGGACAAGTGGCTGCGGCGGCGCCGCATGCTGCGAAAATACGGGCTTTTGAAAACTCTCAACAAACTCGCGTTCAATTGGCTTCGCTCGAGATTTGTCGGCGCCGCAGAAGCGAATATCATCCGCGAGCAGTTCTTTCCGAACGCGCGTCCGGTGGAATACCGGCGCCAGGTCCCGTCGATCAACGTCTCGAACATCAATGATGCCGACGCAGATCGATTCATTCGAACTCAGTCTCCCGATCTGATCGCAGTCTGTGGAACCTCGCTCATCAAACCGGAGGTGTTCACGCTCGCGCCATTGGGCGCCGTCAACATCCATACGGGGATTACACCGGACTATCGCAGCGCCGATCCCATTTTTTGGGCAATTTACAACAATCAGCCCAACAAGGTTGGAGTCACCATCCACTTTGTCGATAAGGGCATCGACACCGGTGCGGTCATTCACCAGGAACGCGTGCCGCTTTATTGTACGGACTGCATTGCGTCCATCTACAGCCGCTGCATTCAAGCGGGTGCCAGGCTATATCTGCAGGCGCTGGACGAAATGGCGGCCAATTCGCTGCAGACTTTGGATCGCCCCACCGCCCGTGGAAAGGCGTTTTATTCAATCAATCTCGGAATTCTACAGTACCTGATATTTCTGCTGAGGTTCCGGCGACTGAAGCGTGCGCTGCCCATGGAAACTTTGACGGACGCCGCTGCCGGCTCTCGCTCATGAGCGCCGTGATAACACGCCGGTTGCGCAAGCTTTGGTATGCCGCACGGCGGCGTCAGAGCCGGTATGTCGACAAGCCAAAACGTCTGACGGTGAGTAAAACGCAATGGATGGGCGGCGCACTCAGTCCGGTTGTATTGATGATCGACGATCTGACCAACGCATGGCATAACAGTTCGGGCGGGGACACGTGGGAACACGGCGGCGATTGGGGTGGCGGTCTGGACCACCCACGTGGTGCCGTAGCGTTTCTTGAGAAGAATTTGCTGCAAGACTATCCGGAGGCGAGGATCACTTTCTTCGTGGTGGCCGGCCAGATTTCCGCGTACACCCGTCACCAGCCGTTCAGCTATGCGGCACCCCTGGACGCCTCTGAACAGAGTGCTCATTTTTTTGGCATGCTGCACCGCGATCCACGCTTCGAACTCGCCTATCACGGCTTTAATCACGGCACGACCGGGGTGCGGACCGACGCATTTCTGCAGGAATGGCGAGGGTTCGACTCCAACGACGACGCCATTGCGCAAACAAAAGCAGGTCTGGGCATCTTTCGACGAACCACCGGCGCCATTCCGCGGGGCGGCAAATATGGCGGCTGGGACTACAACGAGTTTGCAGACAATTCTATCGCCGAGTGCGGCTTTGAGTGGTGGTGCCGCGATTGGACGCCTCGCGACGTGACGGGACGCATCGATGACGGTTATTACGAGCCGCAATTCTTCGGCACCCACCCGGTCTTAGCGCTGCCCTCCACGGTTCACGGCCACTTTTGGGATGCGCGGCAGATCAATGTGCTGCTCGAGCGGCGGCAGATAATCAGCATCGAAGAGCACATTGCGCCGGTGCGGCCGGATGGCATGATCCAGACACCCAATATCGTCGACGACATCGATGAATTGCGCCGCCTCTATGGATATCTGCGCTCGAAGAACGTCTGGCATGCCAACTGCTCCGACATTGCGGCATATGAAACGGTACGACAGCAGACGCTCGTGCATGACGTCACGATCAACGGATTCTGCCTCCTCTATTCCGGGCGGCTGCAGCGTCCGACCTTGACACTTCGAATCGATTGCTCGACGTTGTGCGCGCCCGGCGCCCCACGTATTGCCGTCATCACCCCCAATGGACAGGAACTGGATTCTGAAGCGTATTCATTCGATCAGCGCACCTATCGTCACCTGATCACCCTGCCGGTCATGAACGGGGTTTATGGTGTTCGGCCCTGCGCCTAGAACGCGTCATGCGACCTGACAATACTGACTAGAGGCGGCAAATCGTGTGCGGCATATGTGGCAAGGTTTATCTCGATCCGTCACGCAGAGTTGAACCGAACGAAATCATCGCAATGTGCGATACCATGCGGACGCGCGGCCCCGATGCGGGCGGAATACATTTGGATCGTTACGCCGGCCTTGGGCACCGCCGTCTTTCCGTGATCGATCTGCAAGCGTCCGCCCAGCCCATGTCCAATGAAACGGGTACTGTCTGGATAAGCTTCAATGGCGAAATCTACAACTTCGCTGAATTGCGTAAAATCTTGGTGGCCAAAGGACACCGTTTTCGCACCTCGGGCGATACCGAAGTAATCCTGCGTCTCTACGAAGAATTTGGCGAAGAATGCGTGACCCACTTGCGCGGAATGTTCGCATTCGCAATTTGGGATTCCCGCTCCGACGTGCTCTTTTTGGCGCGCGATAGAATCGGCGTAAAGCCGCTCTACTATTCGGTGACCAAGGATGCGTTGCTGTTTGGATCGGAACTCAAGGCGTTGCTCGCAGACAGATGCCTGAACGCATCTCGGATCATCGATCTATCCGCGGTTCAAAGCTATATGTCGTTCTTGTGCGTCCCCGATCCCATCAGTATCTACCGCGGCGTCTACAAGCTTCCCGCGGCCCATACGCTGACACTGCGAAACGGCCGGGTGCAGCTCCACCGCTACTGGGATGTGAGGTTCACGGAAAGTCGTCGAATTGATGAGCGGCAATGGTGCGAGGAATTGCTTCAGAGATTGCGCGAAGCCGTCAAGATTCGGCTTGTGTCGGATGTCCCGCTGGGTGCCTTCTTGAGTGGAGGCGTGGATTCAAGCACGGTGGTCGCCCTGATGACTCAATTGGTGAACCATCCCGTCAAGACATTCTCGATCGGCTTCTCCGATCTCGCATACAACGAGGCATCGGACGCCAAGGTTGTCGCCCAGCATCTTGGAACCGATCACACCGAACTCATCCTCGCGCCTTCCGACGCACGTTCGCTCATCCCGCGCTTGTTGGACCATTTTGATGAGCCGTTCGCCGACTCGTCGGCAATCCCCACATTCTTTGTTTCGCAGCTTGCCCGCCAGGAAGTAACCGTGGCGCTGTCAGGTGACGGTGGCGACGAACTGTTCGGCGGTTACCCGTGGCGTCAGCTGCGCCCGGCATATCAAAAGATCTTGAGCAGCGCGCCGCCTGCGATCCGCCGCGGCATCACCCGGGCGAGCCGACTTCTCCCAGCAGGCGTACCTGGGGCGAGTTTCTTGCGGCAGCTCGATATCCCCTATAACCGCTATATCCTCGACGCAATGGCCGTATTCGATGACCGGGATCGCAGCGGTGTGTATAGCAGGGATACGCTGCACGCACTGGCTGGCGCAGATTCTTATGAACATCATTTGCCGCATTTGCAACGTGGTTCGGATCGATCATGGGCCGCGAGCATGATGGAATACGATCTGAAAACGTACCTGCCGAACGATATTCTCACGAAAGTGGACCGAATGAGCATGCTCAATTCGTTGGAGGCGCGCGAACCGCTGCTCGACCATCATCTGGTCGAGTTCGCTGCGACAATCCCCGCAAAATTCAAAATCCGCAACGGAATATCGAAATACATTCTGAAACGGGTCATGACACCGTTCCTTCCGAGCGCAGTCATGACGAAGAGGAAACACGGCTTCAGCGTGCCGCTGGAGTCCTGGCTGCGGGCCACCCTGAAAGGCGACGTTCTGGATACATTGCGAAGCGGCAATCGGCACGGCATATTCGAACGACGCGCGCTCGATCGAATTATCGATGCGTTCTTCAAGGGAGACAATCGCCGCAATCATCAGGTGTGGACGTTGTTCGCGTTCGAGCACTGGCACCAAAACGTGCATGCCCGCAACGGCCTGCAGGCGGCGAAAACATCATGCCTCGCGTAACCGTGGTCATCCCTGCGTATAACTCCGAGATGAGCATCGCGCAAACACTTGCGTCGGTGGCAGCGCAGACGTTCGCGGATCTGGAAGTCGTGTTGGTGGATGATGGATCTTGCGACGGTACGGCGGCGGAAGCGCGACGGGCTGGCGAATCGATCGACTTACGAATCCTATCGCAAGCCAATTTGGGGCCATCCGCCGCGCGCAACACAGGGATCCGCGCAGCGCGCGGCCGATATTGCGCTTTCCTGGATGCGGATGATTTGATGCATCCCAACCGCATCGCGGCACAGGTCGCGTTGCTGGATCACGACACCGCGCTTGCTCTCGTCCACACGGATCTCGTGACGTTCGATGACAATGGCGTCATCCATTCAACCAGACGCGCATTTTCGGACCCGTGTGGCGGGCACGTACTCGATCGCCTGTTGTTGGACAATTTCATTACAACCTCCACCGTGATGGCGCACACGGACCGTCTTCTCGAGGCGGGTCTATTCGATGAACGACGCAGATTGTCGGAGGACTTCGATTTGTGGCTGCGCGTGTCGGAACGTTGGCCTATCGGCTTTATCGAGCGTCCGCTGACTCGATATAGACGCACACCCGGAAGTTTGTCCGAGAATAAATTGGAGACCGGCCTTGCGGCATTGGACGTGATCGAGGCCTTCTGGCAAACACATGTCGACTACCGTCGCCAAAATCCGTGGATTTGGCGGCAATCACTGGCCAGACGTCTTTGCGATGCCGGGGCCGCTGCCTCGGCACAAAACATGCCGATCAAGGCTTTCTGTTATCTGTCCAGATCTCTGCTGCGTGATTGTCGGAACATCGATGCGTGGAAATGGTTGGCCAAAACCGCGGCGTCGCCCGTTCGACGGCGTCTGCGCTCGGTCTCCGACAGCCGATTAAGGGCCGCATGAAACGCAGGTTGCGCGTACTTCACATCGGCAACGGAAGTGCGTTCAAGATCAAGTCCATCATTGACGGGCTGATAAGCCGGGGTCACGACATTCATATGGTTCCGATTCCCCCGTCTCGGCAGCCTATCGACGGCGTCACCTGGCACAATTTTCCAGACTCATCTCTTCCTGCGCAAGCAAAGGTCATTCGGCGCATGCTGCAGGTTCGACGGCTCGTGCGCAACTCGAAGCCGGACATCGTGCATGCTCATAACGCGTGGGGTCCCGGCTGGTACGGCGCGGCAGCCGGCGTTCATCCCCTTGTAATACATGGATACGGCGGCGATTTGCTTCCCGAGCAATATCAGGGGCGCCCGATGCTGCAGCGTTGCCTGACTTCCTGGGCTTGCAGGGCCGCGGACCAGGTTATCGTCACCGGTCAACACATGGCGCATGCATCTCGACAGCTCGGCATCGATCCAAAACGCATCACCTTGCTGCCCCGCGGCGTCGACATGGCGCGATATCGGCCTGGCCTCGACGTAACATCTCTTCGCGAATCCCTGGGGCTGACCGGCGCGCGGCCCATCATTCTCAGCCCTCGTTATCAGGTCGACGAGCCGATATACAATTTGAAAACGGTGGTCGAGGCATTCTCACAGGTTCGCAGTCGATTTCCTGATGCGGTATGTCTCCAAATGTACGGGCCCGACCGGCACCGCGGCGTAGATGCGTTGCGAACTTTGGCCTTCCAATTGGACCTCGGTGACAGCTATCGGCTTCTACCAACCGTCGACAACACATCGATGCCGCTGTTCTACAATCTTTCCGATGTTGCGGTGTCCGTACCCTCATCGGATGGCTTTCCGGTGACCGTATTGGAAGCGTCCGCTTGCGGGTGTCCGTTGATCGTCAGCGACCTACCCTATTGCAAAGATTGGTTCATTCAGCGTGAGAATGGCCTCGTGATTGCCGCAAAAGCCCCGGACGCGCTCGCCGACGCCATTGGCGAGTTGTATCTGGATCAGAGTCTGCGCGAGAGATTCGGTGCGGTGAGTCGTCGGCTGGTTGCGGTTCGCGCCGACTATGAACAATGCATGGACAGGCTCGAGGGTCTCTACTTCAAAATGCTCGAAGGAAGGTCGGCAATTCATAACGAGGAGTTTTAGGGTGTGCGGCATTGCGGGGCGATTCAACCTCGACGGACGCCCGGTGTTTGCGCCCGAGATCGTCGACATGCGCGATTCTTTGCACCATCGCGGGCCGGACGACGCGGGGCTGTTCATCGAAGGTCCGGTTGGACTTGGACACCGGCGGCTGTCGATCATCGATTTGTCGGGCGGACATCAGCCGATCAGCAACGAGGACGGAACCGTTACCGTCGTTTTCAATGGCGAGATCTACAATTTTAAAGAGTTACGCCAGGAACTTGCCGCGCGCGGCCACACGTTGAAGACCCGCGGCGATACCGAAGTCATCGTTCATCTTTATGAAGAATCGGGTGCCGAGTGCGTTCAGCGACTGCGTGGGATGTTTGCATTCGCTCTTTGGGACGCAAAGAGGCATGAATTGCTCATTGCACGAGATCGGCTCGGCGAAAAACCGCTCTATTACGCCTCCACTTCGAATTATCTGATTTTTGCCTCTGAGATCAAGGCCATCTTGAGGGCAGACGGCTTTTCGGCACGGCTTGATCCGGTTGGGCTCCGCCGCTATCTCACGTATCGTCACTCCTATGGCAACAGCACATTATTTACGGGCGTTAGTCAATTGCCGCCGGGATGCCATCTAACCATCGGCCGCAGCGGGGCAAAGTTGCATCGCTATTGGAACGTTCCGGAGCGGACAAAAGGATCATGCGAACGACAATCCTTTGATAAGTTCCTGCCGTTGCTGGAGGAATCGGTAAAACAACGGATGATCAGCGATGTACCCATCGGCGCGTTTTTGTCGGGCGGTATCGATTCAAGCATGATCACGGCGCTCATGGCGCGGCATGCCGCTCAGGTCGACACTTTTTCGATCGGATTCGTTCCGAGCGAAGAAAGCGAATTGGAGTGGGCGCGCCGAGTGGCTGAGATCTGCGGGGCACATCATCATGAATTCACCCAGGGATCCGCGGATTTTCATTCCCTGCTGCAAACACTCGTTTGGCATCACGATGAACCACTCATGTTTCCGGCAAGCATCCCGTTGTATCTCCTTTCGCGCGAGTCCAAGCGCGTCGCAACCGTCATGCTCGCCGGCGAGGGGGCGGATGAACTGTTGGCGGGATATGGCAACAATGTGAGAACCTTTTGGCTGAGTCGTATGGTGTCTTTGCTTCCGATTACGTTTCGGAGCGCAATTGCGAAGCTGCCCCTGCCGGCGAGGCTCGCAGCGATTACACGGCGCGCGGCGCAGGATCCGACCGCGTTGATCACCGGCGCATTCGGAATGGCGCACAGTGAGAGCCTTTTGTCGGCAGCGCGCTTGGATTTGCCGCCAGCCCGCGACGACGATGACGCCCTCCTCGCGGAAATAGGCTTCTCAGGACGAGGCGGCAGTTTCCTGGATCGACTACTGTATTTTCAGGCGAAGACCTACCTGATCGCTCTTCTGATGAAACAGGACAAAATGAGCATGGCGGCGTCGATAGAAACGCGTGTTCCATACCTCGATCATCATCTCGTTGAACTGGCCTGCTCGCTGCCCGACTCGGCCAAGATTCATTACCGCACCGGCAAGCATCTCCTTAGGCGGGTCGCCCGGGGGGTCGTACCGCCCGAGGTGATCAACCGGCCCAAGATGGGGTTTCCCGTACCGATAGCTCATTGGTTCAGGAAACCGGGGAATTCGTTCATCGATATACTGTTGGACCCGAGTTCCCTTCGTGACGGATTGTTGGATCCCGCGTTCGTGCGCAGTCGCGTCAACGGTTTTATGAAGGGAGAATCAACTTCCATAGAGATCTGGGCCATGCTCAACCTCGAGCTGTGGCGGAGGGCATTTCTGGCAGGTCCTTTCGAGCCGGCGCAAAGCCAATCGGTAAGTCTGTTGTGATCGCTGCAACGACCAACCTCGCGCGGCGTGTTCGCAAACGCTATCGCTTGAATATTACCCGGTTTCGCCACCTGCTGGGATCGACCACGCTCGAACCCGGGCCTGTACGCATTTCCACTCGATTTCGACACCCGATCGATGCAACAAACAAGTCCCGGCTTATTTCCTTGTACCGATGCATGTTTGGTCCGGCTGCTGACGAGGAGATCGTCGAAGCGCGGCGATTGCTGCGCCATGAATTCCATTTTCTCGGTCACCCGATGCATCACGACCGGGGAATCGCGTGGTCAAGGGATCCGGTAACGGGCAATGAATGGAGCCGCGGTTTTTCCGCGGATATTCCCTACCGAGGACCCGGGCGCCTGGGAGACATCAAACTGCCATGGGAGTTGAACAAGCATCAATACTTCTTTACGCTCGGTAAGGCCGCCTGGTTGACCGATGATCCCGCTTTCGCGGACGAGATCATCGAGCAAATCGATCAATGGATTGAGGCGAATCCCTGTTATTCCGGAATTAACTGGATCAGCGCCTTGGAGGTTGGCACGCGCGCGGTTGCATGGATTCTCGCGTATCCGTTTTTTGCCGATCGTTGCGAATCCGCGTTCTCCGAGAGGATGCTGCGTTCCTTGGCGCAGCACCTGTTGTTCGTCGAGCGGAATCTGTCCATCGGAGAATTTGCAAACACGCATCTTGCGGGTGAAGCTGCGATTCTGATTATCGGCGGTCTCTTCGTCGACTGCCGGCATAGCAAGCGTTGGCAGGCGCTCGGTTTGCGCCAAATGTACCTGCAGATTCTTCGGCAGGTCAGGAGCGATGGTGTACACGCGGAGCAGAGCATCGCTTATCACCGCTTTTTTCTGGATCACTACGCTCTTGTCGGTGCCATGCTTGGTGCAAACGGACGCTCCCTCGCCGCCCCTGTGTTGGAGTGCATGGAGCGTATGACGCAGTTTCTGATGGACGTCATGCATCCCGACGGATCGGTTCCGGCTTTTGGCGATAGCGACGATGCACGCGGAATCTGGTGTCATGCAAAGGCGCCCAAAGACTACAAATCGCTGTTGGTGTTGGGCGCAACTACATTCAATCGTGGTGATTTCAAAATGATCGCCCGCACGGCAACCGAGGAGCTGCTTTGGTTGTATGGTGAAAGCGGCATCGAGGCATTTGTCAAACTACCCCCGCGTGCACCGGAACACACGTCTGCGGCATATGCAGATGCCGGTTATTATGTAATGCGAGGCGGATGGGGACCGTCGGACCCGGTATTGGTATTCGACTGTGGTCCCTTGGGTCATGGGCCTTCCGGACATGGTCACGCGGACGCACTCAGTCTGCAGCTGTACGCAAGAGGCTACCCGTTCCTGGTCGATCCCGGGACCTTTTCCTACAATCTCGACTACGCGTGGCGGCAAGGTTTCCGCTCGACGCGCGCTCACAATACCGTAACGATCGACGGGCAGGATCAATCACTCTCCGGCGATCGAATGTCGTGGATTACGGCGGCGAAAGCGCATTGCCATCGATGGATATCGACCCCCTGGTTCGATTTAGTCGATGGTGAACATGATGGGTATAATCGCCTGCCGGGCCCGGTCAATCACAGACGCGTGATCGTATTCATCAAACCCGACGTGTGGGTCATAATGGATCGTCTCGCGGGTCGTGGCCGCCACCATGTCCAGATGTCACTGCAATTGAGACCGGACTGTACTGTGTCACCGCTGCCAGCGGACCACACGGTCCTCGAATCTCCTGCCGGCGGCCGATTGCGCATGTCGATACTTGGCCAAACACCCGCATTTATCGAGTCCGGCAATAGTTTCGCGGATATTCCGGAATCCTGGTCCTCAGCGGCTTATGGCGAGAAAGTTCGAACCCGTGCATTGCATGTGAGCGGCTCAATCGACGGAGTCGGCACGGTGACCACTGGGTTGACCACGTCGTCGGATGCGGTAGTCCTCGCGAGTTGGGCGGGGAACGGACTGCAAATATCAATGAAACGAGGCAACCACCCGCCCGAGATATTTTACTATGCGTTCGAACGTGGTTCCTCTTTCGCAGCGACGGACCTGCGGTTTGACGGAGATGTCTTGTATCAATGCCGGCGGTCGATGGACGATAGAACATTGTGGGCGTCCGGCTTTCGGACGCTGCATATCGACGGATATCTGGAAGTCAGTTCTGCGAGCGCAATCAATTCGATCGCTTTGCACCGCAATTCGTGCGATGTAGCCTGTGACGCGGATCAGGCAGTGAAAGCGGAAAGCAAAGCCGATTCAACGATCCGAATGAACATTCTTCGGGAATAACCGGCGGACCATTTACGATGAAAGTGCTGCACGTTCTTGAAACGTCGATTCCGCACAACGTCGGCTACACCATCCGCGCCAACGCGATCGTCGAAAACCAACTCAGGTTGGGACTGGAAGTCGTGGTCGTTACATCACCGATGTTCGCCGCAACGGGACCGATCGCTGCGTGCGAAGAATACGGCGGAGTCCGATACTATCGGACCAACCATATTCTGCCGCCCGCGTCTGCTCGATCCAAGCTCGGATCCTACTGGCGTCGAATAATGATGCTCCGCGGCTATCGCGAAGCAGTTCTGGGAGTCGCCCGCAAAGAACGTGTTGATGTCATCCACGCCCATTCCTCGTACTCCAATGCATATGCCGCAATGTCCGCCGCCCGCCTCCTGAACGTACCCCTTCTATATGAGGTACGAACGCTGTGGGGAGAATCGGCGGTGGTCGAAGATGGATGGCGCTCGAACTCATGGAAACACCGAATGATCTGGCGCCTGGAGCTCGGTGCAATGCGGAGCGCGGATCTCGTAGTGCCGATATCCAATGGCATCTTCGACGAACTCGCCTCCCGCGGTGTTCCAAAATACAAGATGAAGATAGTGGCCAACGGCGTGGATACGTCCAAGTTCACCCCCGGCCCCAAAGATACCGCGCTGGCCGCGTCTGTCGGAATGTCGGATCGCTTCATCGTCGGGTTCGTCGGCTCAATGCGCAAGCTCGAAGGTCTATCGACATTGCTCGATGCGTATGATATCTGCCGGCGCAACGGCGCGAAGATCGGTCTCGTACTGGTCGGCGACGGGCCGGACAAGCAGCATTTGGAGTCCATGAAACGCGAATTGAAACTCGCCGACGTTCACTTTGCTGGAAACGTTCCGCACGACGAAGTCGCCGCGTGGTATTCGATCCTCGATGTTGTCGCATATCCTCGTATACGAGCAGTCATCAACGAACGCGTCACGCCGCTAAAGCCGCTCGAGGTCATGGCCCTGGGTAAAGTGTGCATTGGGAGCGATGTGGGCGGATTGCTGGAGCTGATTTCGAATCGACAGACCGGCATGATCTTTCGCAGCGGCGATGCCGCGCATCTTGCCGAGGTGCTAAGAACGCTTTTGGCAAATCCGGCGCTGATGGCGGAACTTGGCCGGTCGGCTCAGAGCTTCGTCAAGAGCGAGCGCGAATGGTCGGTCATCGTGAGTCAGTATAGTGAAATCTATTCTGAGCTTTTCGCAGCCCGGCGGGGCGCCGCTCCGGCACCGCAATGAGATCCCGCTACTATACGGCATCGTCGCGAGCCATTGATGATCGAACATCCGCTCGCCCGCGCGCGTGCAGGCGAATACCGACATGATCGGATCAGCCGCTCAGCAATCGATCGCGGTCATCTCCACGGTACACGATACCTACGACACGCGGATTTTCTACAAGCAGATCGGGTCGCTGCGCTCACATTTTCGAATTGTCTATTTTTCGCCCGTTTCCGGCCCCACTCCCGAGGACTGGATCGTGCCCTTGCATAGAAGCCGGACGAAATTGGGCCGCCTGCGGACCCAACTGTCACTAATCGCACGCCTGTCTCGAATAAGGGCGGATCTGTACCTGCTCCACGACCCCGAACTCCTGCCTTTGGGGATGGTGTTGCGCGGCCTGGGGAGGCGTGTCGTATGGGACATGCATGAAGATACGTACAATGACATCAAGACGAAGGCCTATTTGGCTCCCATATCCCGCTGGATCGCATCCTCCATTTATCGAATCGTACAGTTTGCCGCGTATAGAACATTGAGCGGCTTCATTCTCGCAGAAGATAGATATGGGGACTATTTCCCCGGACAGCGCAAGACCTGCGTCGTGCACAACTATCCCCTGCTTGATCGCCTTGCCCTGCATCGCGGAGCCGCGAAGCAACCAGATACAATCGTATATATCGGAAGCATCTCGGCGCACCGCGGAATCTATCAGCTATTGGATATTCTCGAGCAGCTGCGCACTCGAATTGCTGGGATCCGCCTCGTTCTCATTGGTCCATTCACGGACCATGCTTTGGAGAAGAATGTCCGCGATCGGATCGCGCAAAGCGGGCTCAGCGGGAATGTTGAGATTCATGGAAAAATCAAGAACGTCGAGGCATATTCTCTCGTAGCCCAGTGCATGGTTGGAGTTGCCTTGCTGCTACCGGAACCCAATTTCACGAATTCGCTGCCTACAAAGATGTTCGAATACATGGCTCTTGGGTTGCCGGTAGTCGTGAGTAATTTTCGCCTGTGGGCAGACATCATCGAGCGGCATGATGCGGGAACTGCTGTCGACCCGATGGACATCGATGCTGCATCCGCGGCCATTCATACCATGCTGACGGACGTTTCCCGATATGCGCAACTGTCGGAAAATGCCGTTGCGGCGGCGAACCAATTCTCTTGGGAAACCGAGAGCCACTCGCTGATCGCCTTTCTATCTCGGATAATAATGAGATAACCGGCGCAGCCCCTTACCGGGAACGATATATAACGGACAAACAGCGTGTGTGGACTTCACGGCAATACGGCGGGACGATCAATCGGAAGGGGCGCTCTCGCCCATCGGGGGCCGGATGGCTATGGGATTTTCTCGAGCGGCGATGTGGTCTTGGAGCACTGGCGGCTGAGCATCATCGACCTGAGTTCGAATGGCAATCAGCCGATGAGCAATGGAAACGACGATTCAATCGTGATGGTGTATAACGGAGAGGTTTACAATTTCCAGGAATTGCGCGGCCAAATCGCCGCACAGCAGTTCAAATCGGCCACGGATACGGAAGTTGTCCTTCGACTGTATCAGCAATACGGCGTCGAATGTCTATCGAAGCTCGACGGAATGTTTGCACTCGCGATTTACGACCGGATCGAACGGCGCATCGTGCTTGCCAGGGATAGATTTGGAATCAAGCCACTCTACTATCACGTGCACGACGATGGATCGCTATCGTTTGCATCGGAACTCAAGGTACTCGTTCTCAATCACAAGATTGATCTTGCGCTGGATGCCGCCGCCATACAATCCCTGTTCCATTTGCTGTACATCGAGGGCGAACGCACTCCGTTTGCCAAAATAAAGAAACTGCCGCCGGGCTGCTACTTGATCTACGACCTCGATTCGAAAACCACCCGGATCTCGCGATACCACGAATTTACATTCACCAAACATCACGCGTCGGAGGCAATGTGCATTCAGCAAATCGACGATTTGCTGGCGGAATCGGTTCGAATGCATCTGATTAGCGACGTGCCGGTTGGCGCACTCCTCAGCGGAGGTGTCGACAGCAGCCTGCTGGTAGCGCTCATGAGCCGCTACTCTGCGGATTTGCATACGTTCTCGGTGGGTCATGGCGCGGGTAGTCCGTATGACGAATCGAAATATTCGGATCTGGTGGCGAAGCGCTACCATACCCAGCATCATCACAAAGTCGTCCCGCCGGGAACAATGGGGACGCTCGTGGATCAGGTTTGTTCGGTTCTAGACGAGCCAATCGGCGACACATCGGTCTTCCTGAACTATTTCATCTTTGGGTTCGTCGCAGAATCCGTGAAGGTGTGCCTGTCCGGCCTGGGTGGCGACGAGTTATTCGGCGGCTACAATCGTTACCTCGCATGCAAACTCGTGCCCGTATACACGTGCATTCCTCAGACGTTCCGCAAAGGTTTGATATCGCTGATACAGCGGATGCCGGCGTCGCGGGGAACCCGTGTCGGCAACACATTGAGACACGTGAAGACGTTCCTGATCCGAGCGGACCCGGATCTGGGCCGGTCCTATTGCAATTTCATAGATTATTTTTCGCGGCCCGGATTCTCTCCGGTCGTCGAAGCAGAGCAATTCACGAATGTGCGATTCGACGCTTATTGGGACGACGAATTGCTGGACACGTTGAACCGTATCTACCGCTACGATATCGAAAATTACATGGTCAATGACCTGTTGTTCCTGACGGATCGAATGAGCATGCAGCATTCGCTGGAGGCGCGGGTTCCGTATCTCGAGAACAATCTCGTCGACTTCTCCCTTGGAATTTCGCCGGAAAGCAAAATCAAGGGATTGACGTTGAAATATTTTCTGAAAAAGGTAGCCGAACGCTATCTGCCAAAAGAATTGATTTACCGGCGCAAGCGAGGCTTCAGTTCTCCGACCGCCAGCCTGCTCACCGAGGCCACTATGAAGGCGCTCTTGGGCGAACTCGAGGATGGCAACGCGCCATACATTGAGCTCCTGGATAAGTCGGTGTTCAGAAAGCTCATCGCCGAGCACCGAAATGGCGTGGAAGATCATTCTCTGCAGATATTTACGCTGCTCGTGTATGTAAAGTGGATGGGCAATCTATTCACGCGGCTTGGCTTGGCCGAGGGGGTGCGGGTTTGAACCCGCGCCGGCTCGATGACCAGAACCTGCCGGCCAACGTCGCTTATTTGCGACATGCATCTGTCTCTAGGCAGCGTCAGGATTGCGGCGTGGAACTTTGATGATACCTTTGGCGAGGAATACGCCGCGGATTGAATATATTGTTCGGCGCGACATTCGGCAACGGACACGCGGCTACATTGTGCCGAGGAACTAATCATGAAAAGGTTTTTGCTGACGAATACGGTGACGATTGTCGGTTTCGCATTTTTCGCGATCTCGACCGTCCAATCCGTTGCTTACGCTGATACGACGAGTGGTGGAGTCAATTGGCTTGATCCGCTGGCTTACACCAAGCCGGCGTTCTATCCGATCGTCCTGCCCAACGAGGCCACTACCGGAAACAAATACTACGTAGACATGTCCAATGGGTCGGGGTCAACCTGCTCGCAGACTGCGCCCTGCAGCTCAATCAATTCGGTCGCGGGAAAGCCCGGCACCAACGGCGGACCCGCGTACATCTATATGAAAGGCACGGGGTATCTAAGCCTGAGCAACAGCGCATTGGCCGGTTCCGTGGGCCAGGAAATCGTCGTGAAGCCGTGGCCGAACGATTCGACCCCGTCTGTGATGACTGCTCAAGGAGGCTGCGGCGTCAACAATGCCAACACTATTGCCGGATCCGGCACGCATGATGTTGTTTTCGATGGGGGCCCCAATATGCTTTTCCGCTTCATCGGCAGCGGATGCACCTCGAACCAGAATGGTTACAGCGTTGTCGTGGCGAGCAATGATATTACGCTATATCGCGTACGAATCGATGCACACGGCTCGTCCGGACCGGCATTGGGTGCGGCCACCGGCAGCGGGACCAGCACGTCCAACTTCAGGTTTATCAATTCAGAACTCTACGGAGCGACGCGGTACTACGGCGTTTACACCGGCGGCGGGACCGGATGCACTGCGGGCGACACCAGCCACACCAACATGGAGTTCCGCAATTCGATCTTTCGGCAAATCGACGGGCGCGGCATACAAGTCGAGCCCCGTTCGAACTCGAGCGGCATGATAATCGACGGAAACGCTTTTCATGGCGTTGGCTACGATGCCAGTGGCACCACCGGCATTTCAGGTGCAGTGCAAATTGCAGACGCTTGTGGCGGGACCACTTCCGGAGTCGTCGTATCCAACAATCTCATGTGGGACCTGGGCGGCGGCGGCGTATTGATTTTCGTCGGTGAAAGCACGACGAGTGCCTTCAGAGTCATCAACAATACTATTTACGGCTACGGTGGTGCAACGCCCGTCACTCTCAACAGCCACGGCATCACCTGCTATACGGACGGCTGCAAAGCAGAGGTTCGGAACAACACTATTTTGGCGCCGCTAAATGGCGGGATCAACCCACTGAACCGTGCGTCAGGGTTCGCCACCAGCAATAACCTCTGCGAATCGGGCGCAAGCTGCGGCGCATCAGCTCTATCCGCAACCGCATCGAACTCGTTTGTGTCTACCAGCTCGAACTCGGCCTCGTTCCTTTTCCCGGCCGGCGCAGCATTAAAAAATGGTGTGCTGCAAGCAGGAATTACCACCGACTATCTGGGGAATCTCCGACCATCTACCGGCATCGATATTGGCGCGATCAATTCCGGAGCCCTTCTGTCCGGACCACTGCCAATCGTCCCCAATCCACCCACCAATCTGGTGGCACAGTGATGGTCACTGCCGGGAATTCCGCTTGTGGCGGGCTGCATGTCATGCAGGGAATTTTCAACGGCTACTTGTGGCTTCGCTCGGGCGCCCACAACGTCATGCGATCGCCGCGCACCACATTTCGCCAAGCCAAAACGAGTGCGCAATTCGTCAGAACGTAGTAATAGAGCAAATGGCACGCGCGAACGAATACGCTCGGACGGCCCGATGGCTGCCGCGAGGCGACGATCGCTGCGATCGTTGTAACCGCGACGGCGGTTAGGGATAGCGCGCGATACCTGCCTAGGAGCGCGAGACCAGCCAGCGCAGATGCTCCTGCAATCAAAAACACCGGAGTCAGGAATCGAAGTAATTTATGCATAATGAGCTGAACGGCGAAGATTCCGAAGCGCGACGGATTCAGTAGTTGGCGCATTCGAAGCAATCCGCGGATGCTGCGGGTCAGGATGCGCACTTTGCGGCGGAACTCGATGCCGTAGCTCGTCGACGCGTCTTCGATCGAAACAGCCTGCGGTTCATATACGACCCGCTTGCCGCTTCGAACCAGTGCAAGCGGCTCGACTAAATCACTGATCATGTCCTCATCGAGCTGGACGTAATCGGAGCGTCGCACCGCGTAGATGGAACCGTTTGCACCCACGACCGACGACAATTCACTCTCGCGCCTCTTGATGAACTTCTCATAGCGCCAATACAAGCTCTCCGAACTCCCCGCCCCTTCCGCGCCGACGAGATAATCCAACTGGCCGCATACACCGCCAACATCCGGATCAGAAAAATTTCGCACCAATTTGCCGATTGCATCCGGCCTATATAAGGCGTTCGCATCGGAGAAAACCAGAATCTCACCTCTTGCACGCTTTGCCACCTGGTTCTGGACGCCGGTCTTGCCGGTTCGCGGAAAGGTCAAAAGAACGACGCCGCGAGACTGGTACGATATCGCGATGTTGTTCGTTTGGTCGGTCGATCCGTCGGAAGCAACGATGACTTCCAATTTATCGCGTGGATACGAGAGTTCAAGGGAATTTTTGAGCTTGTCGCCGATCACACTCTCTTCGTTGTAGGCGGCGATGATCAAGCTGACGCTCGGTTCCGCCAGCTCATCCATGTTCCGATTTCGAACCATCGTCGCGGTCAGCGCCAGCAGAGCCGGATATCCAAGTGTCACGACGACAACGGCGATTACAGATCCCCATAGAACGAAATCAAGAAATGTAACCACAGGTGCCCTTTTGGCCAGCCGCCATATTTGAAAGAAATAGGATCATTCGAGGTGACTCGCCCTATTCAAGAATAGCGTGCAACAAATATTCGCATGTTATTGAAAATACTCCAAAAACCAGTAAATTCGCGGCTTCTCGAACGGGAATAGCCCGGCCGATTTTATGTATGAAAACTGACAGATAAAGAATGCACCGCAATTCGAGTTCGAACAGCCGATTCCATTTCAGTTGCAGCGCTGCGACAGGCAGCTTGATCGCCGTGAGCAGAAAATCGCGCAGCAGATAACTCTCGATCCCCATTATGGTGAAACGGGACGGCTTGTTTATCTTCGCCCTATCTCTACCCGCAATGTAGTGCCACCGCCTGAAATAGCACTTGTGCAGCCTTTCGGGATCGATCTTGTGGTACACCACGGACCGCGGCTCGTAGATAACCCTGCCAGCCTGTTGTCGCAGTCTCTCTTGGATCTCCAGATCCTCGCCTGCGCCAACCGAGCCCTTCCGGCCGAGCTGCGGATTGAACGCACCGACCGCCAGCAGTTTCTCGCGCCGGAATCCCATGCTGGCGCCGTACAGGATACGGTCGCTGGTAGCGCCGCTGAGTTCCAAGACTTCATCTCCATAGTCCAGCATAGCCAGGACATTGAGTATGCGATCTCCCAGCCATGTCGGCCGGTCGTCTCGCCATAGGGGCAGCACCTTCCCGCCGGCGCAATCGGCGCGGCGGTCCACGAGGGCGGCGAGCATGGAACGCAGCCAGTCCGGATCAACGAGGACGTCGTCGTCGGTAAAGAGAACGTAGTCGGCGCCACTTGCCGCCACGCCGCGATTTCTCGCGTACGACAAACCCTGCTGCGGCTCAAACAGGTAGCGGACTTTGAATGCCGCGTTGCGGCTGAACCGCTCCACCACCTCGCGGGTCGCGTCCTTCGAATTGTTGTCCACCACCAGCAATTCCCACTCCACGCTGCCGGGCACCTCGAGCGCCGCTAGACTCGCCAGCGTGTCCGTGAGGCTCTCACAGCGATTGAAAGTACAGACGATTACGCTGACCTGCGCAGTCATGATCAATGCGGCTTCATCAATTGACTGCGGAGCCATGAACAGCGTGCTCATCGAGCGCCATCCGGCCCAAAGGTTCGATCGCGCTTTACCACTTGCATCGACTCATAGTTCGACGCGACAAATCCCGTCAGCAGAGCGCGCGCATCATCGATGCTCCGGGCGTCCGTACTCACAGCGATTATCATTGCATCGCGCCGGCCGTGGAATATGCCCGCGATTTGCTCGAGTTTGGCATGCCAGGCATCCGCAACGTTCTCCCCGGCGACGTCGTACCAGTGCCATACCAGTCTCTCTTCGCGGGTGCCACGCCGCTGCAGACGCGTCTCAATGACTCGAAATGCGTCGTTGGAGCCCACGGTGGTCATGCGATAGACAGTTCCCACGTGACCGTCCTTCACCGCCCATCGACTGCTGTCAAATACCTCGTTTAGTTCGTTGACCACTTCCCGCCCCTGCCTCTGCACCGCGTAGTACGCGCGGTATACAGTCACCTCTCGGCCGGCGGCGCTGTAAGCGTCCAAAGATTCGGCCTGTGGCCGGTAAAAAGCCGGCCGCCAATCAGAAAATGGGTGACTTGGACCCGTCCACGGCAAACGAACTGCAATGGGTGCGAATCGCCAATTTTCCTCGTCTCCGGAAGCAGCAAACGCTCTTTGCGCGAGCGGACCCGATACGAGGAGGGTCACTGCCGCCACCGCAACGACAATCATCTGGGAACTCGACGAACTCGTGACGCTCGATGCCGCGTCGGGTAACACCTGACGTTCGCGCCTCTGCAGCCACATCGTGAATGCAAAGGTTGGCACCAGCAGGCCGGCAAATACCATCCAGCCGACTCCTAAATGCTCCAAGTCGCCGAGCCTGTCGAGGAACACCAGCACCAAGACCCGAGCCCAATTTCCGACCACCGCCATCGCCACGAAGCTGACGATCGTAATCACTCTGGCCCACATCGAGCGTAAGCTCATATAGGCATACATGGCCCCAAGCGTCAGACCCGCTTGAAAGTACTGCGCTCCGCTGCAGCCCGAAGACACCTGTATCGTACCCTGCGGGATCGATATGACGGTGTCATCGACGAAGACCGGCACGCCGACATTTCGAATCGCGAACTCGGTGGCCCGTACGGTCAGATCTTGAAGCACAGGCTGGAAATAGTTCCAAATCGGCAGCGCCAATGCGAGTAGCGCAATCGGATATGCGACAATTCTAAATACGGCGAATCCAAGAATTACCCAGACGAGGAGTCCGACGCTCGCGATGAACAGCGCAAGCTGCGCCAGCCGCACGTCGACAAAATAAGCGGCCCAAATCGCGGCGCCCAACGGCACCATGAGCAACAACGCTCGCCAACTGGGTTTGGGAGCCGACGCCAGGACGCGCTTTCGCTCCTTCCAGATCAACCAACCACTGATGGCTGCGACGGCAAAGCCGTACGCATGGCCGGAAAAGGCCCAGAGCCTCAGCAGCGCCCACAGCGCCCCGCCGTTCGCGATCGCAAGCGCGATAAGGGAAACGACGAATATCAGACTGGCGTCCTTCCAGCCTTCGCGCTCGAGCGGCCCCATCGCCGCTGCCGTCATTGAACTCCCGGCGACGCAGCATGGCGTTTCGCGGTTCCGTAGAACAACCGGACCCATACCTGATTTACGTTACCGATGCTGACGGCTTCCACACCGCCACGGTCATACCGTTGATACTCCAGATCCAGCGAAAGCAGCCTTCCCATTTGCCGAGTCACACCCGCCGAAAAGTTCTTGTCCGTGGAATTATTGAGCGGTGCATCGTAGCGATTCTTCGACAAGCTAGCGGACGCGTAGAGTCGCATCGCAGGGCTCAGTTGGCGGCTGAAATACACATGTATGTTCGTTCGCAATTGGTCGAACACGGAACGCTGTTCGTAGGATTGCTTATAGCGCGACACGGAAAAGTCGAAAGAAGTCCGATTGTGAACCATCCGCCAATTCAGGGCCGCATACGTACTCGTGAATAGTTCGTTCGTCGGTTGAATCGATTGGGTTTGCTGCGCCGTGCTCCGGGATTCCTGAAGTTGCCGAAACAGGGCGCCGGAGTTCGAAAATGACCGGCCAAACGATAAATCGACGGACGAAAAGGGCGAAACGATTCGCGACGCTGCAAGCTGAAACACCGGCTTCGAATATGACTGGAGATTGAACTTTGCCCGCTCATAGCCGGCTTCGATCCGGAACTTGGTCCGCGATCCACTCGCCTCGTAACGCAGAACACCTTCCCGCTGATCGATTGGCGGATTGACCGCGCCATCTTCATAGTCGATTCGCTCGGTATCGACTTTAAGAGAAACGTTGGAAGAAGCAGACAACTCTTGGACCACCGAGGCGGAGCCCGCATGATGTCGGCTATCAAGCGGGCTGTGTTGATAATTAACGGTCGAATAAGTGCCGTCGAGCAGCAACCGGGTGTCGGATCCGAGCCCGAGCGTCAATCGTGGCCCGGTACTGAAATAGTTGACGCTCTCTCGATTCTCAGGACTCATCGCATCGACCTGATTCAATGTCGCTTGTCCGAAGTTGTCGTCAACCAGCCATTCCACCCGGTCGGGGACGATCGCGAACTTGCCATGCGCCGCAACGGTCCCCAGTACCTCGTTCGGCAATTCCGTGTGCAAATAATCCATGTAGATCAAATCCGCGAATACATCGGCGTTGACTCGTGGACCCGACTGTAAGGCGGAAAAGTCGAGTCCGGCCGATGAGAACGTGGCGCTTCGCGGATCCGCCGGGCTGAGAAAAACATTGTCGGTTCTGCCCACGCCGACATTGACTCCGTATGTCTGCTCCGACGCGTGGACGGCGCCCGCGAAACTTCCGGTGAGAATCACAAGTATGAACCGACCCGCCGCCAGTCGACCCCCGGGAGTCAACGCGATCATCATCGATGCCCCGGCGGGAGGCACCTTCTGCGAATGCTATCGAGGTGCCATCTCAACGTCGTCACCGGAGCGCCTCTCGACCGTTGACCCGTAATCATAATCATAGTCATACCCATACCCGTAGTAATAGCGATCCTCCCGATAATTCCTGCTTTGATTCAATACGAGTCCGATCCATTTTCCTTCATCCATGTGGCTTACCGCATCCAGCACCGCTTGCTGCGGCGTACGGCCGGCGCGCACCACCAGAACGACCTGACCGACGATTCCAGCGAGCACCCGCGCCTCGCTGGTCAACAGCAATGGCGGAGAATCAATCAAGACCAGCCGTCTGCTGGATACTTGAATCAATTGATTGGCGACTTGCTGCATGCGAAAGCTGGCGAGCAACTCGGCTGCGGTATTGGAATGCTTGCCTGCGGGAACGAAACTCAATCCCGGTATGTCCGTCGGAAGCACGACCGATTCAGTGTCCAGGGTTTCGTCGTCGAGAATTTCGAGCAAACCAGGTTGCCGGTCCATCCCCAATACGGCACTGATATGTGGTTTTGCGACGTCCCCGTCGACGAGAACGACATCGGTGTCTTTCTCACGCGCCATGCTCATCGCCAGATTAATGCTGGTAAACGTCTTTCCTTCGTCGGGCAGTGCGCTGGTGACCATGATGACTCGACTATGACCACTGATCGGCACGCCGCTACCCCGCGCATTTGCAATGAGAGGGCGTTTGATCTGGCGATACTGCCCGGCGAGCAACCGTTCATGTTGCTCCGGAGGGAGCAACCCCCGGTCGCGTAGTGCGGCCAGGTGGATATTCAGAATCATCGATTCGGGGACTTGCAACTGTGGCGCAGCCGGCCTGTCACCCAAAAGTCCATTGACCGCAAGTTCGACCGTATTCATACAAATCCCGAAGTGCCGACCACCAGTCTGACCAAGCGAGAACCAGCGTCATGGAACCGCATCACGGCCGCAAAACTCATGAGCAGCCCGATGAATGCCGCCGAATATCCCCAGGAGTCAATCCGGTTCTTCAGTCCGCGCGGCTCCAACGACGCAACGCTCACGACGCCGAGAATCGGCAACCCGGTAACCTCGCCAAGCGATCGGCTGTGCAGGAACACCGGCTTCAATTGCACCATCAAGTAAGCGACCCCTCCGCCAACAGCCAGTCCGCACAGAAGTACGCCCGTCATCAGCATCAGCCGGTTGGGCGACACCGGGCGAAACGCGGCATTCGGTGGATCGATAACCTCGAAGCGAACCGAACTGGTTGCTGCGGCCTGTTCTCCCAGTTTGGCCTTTTCGAGTCGGTCGACCAACGCCGTGTATTGCGATCTCGTCACTTCATAATCGCGGTTCAGGCGCGCGAATTCCGCCTCTACCTCAGGCACGGTGTTGACGAGGTGACGCAGCTCGGCAACCTTTCGTTGACGCTCGACGATCTCGGCGCGAATCGCTGCTATCTCCACATCCGTTTGGTTGGACGCCAGCTGGATGCTTTGGAATACCGGGTTTGCCGACGCTCCTGTCTGAGCGGCGGAGCCGATCTCGCCGCGGCGCAGAGCCTCTATTTCCTCGTTACGGCGCTGCTCCAGCCCGGCCAACGTCTCCCTCAGCGCCAAGACCTCCGGATGTTTATCCGTGTACTTCAACAACAGTTCGTCGAGTTTGGTTTGGGTCTCTTTGATGCGTGCCGAAGTCTCTTCGCCGGCGCCGCCGCCGGAAGCGATCATCGAACCGTCCGACAACGAGGGTGCCTCGCCTCGCAATTGTCGTTCAAGTTCGCTGCGCCGTTTGGCGGCGATTGCCAGGGCGGCTTGCGCCTTTTGCGTTGCGTCAATCTCCGCCTGCAAGTTGGAAAAATAATCCCCCTGCGCCCCGGGCATCATTCCGACGTTGCGCTTTTTGAAATCCGCAAGCCGTTGTTCTGCGGAACGCAGTTGCATTTCGCGGTCCTCGATTTGTTCCTGCAGGAATTTTTGCGCAACCTCCGTACCGGTGCGTTTGCCGCCGAGAGTATCCTCGATGAACGAATTCAACAGGATGCTCGTGACTCTCAGACTTCGATCTCGAACCGGGTCTTTATATCGCAGTGTAAAGACCACGCCGGTCGCGTCCCTTCCGCCGCCGCCGGCCGCTTCCAATTGAATGCGCTGCCGCAGGCGGTCCAATAGCAGGTGGCGGCTTTGCGGAGTGGTTGCATGCAAGTCAAGATTCGCCTCGCGCGCAACCCTTTCAATTTGCGCCTCGCCCAACAGCGACTTCTGCACGAAATTCAGCTGTGCATCGACATCCTGACCAATTGCAAGCCCCTCGATGACGGGACTCAACGCGGTACGCGTATCCACGAATACCCGGGCGCTGGCTTCATAAACGTCCGGCAAGTACAGCACCACCAGCCAACCGACGATACAAATGACCCATGCGGCGGTCATGGCGCGCCAGCGAAACCGCCATGCTCCGCGTAAATGATCCAACCCTTGTTCGACGAGCGCTTGCATGGTCAGAAAAATGACTCGGGGACAACCAATACGTCGCCCGGCTTCAAACGAAGATTCTCCTTCAAGTCCCCATGATTGAGCAGATCAGCGAGCTTCACTTTGATTTCCCGTTGCTTGCCGTTCTCAGTGCGCACGATCTTGGAACGATTGCCGGCGGCGAACTGCGTCACTCCCCCCACCGACAACACCGCATCGAGTACCGTAAGCCCTTCTCGATATGGAAGCGACTGCGGTTTCAATACCTGGCCAATGACCTTGATTTGACTAAACGTGCTCACGGGCTGTGTGACGATGACATTGACTTGAGGAGATCTCACATATTCCGCAAGCACCTTTTCGATGGCGCGCGCGAGTTCCGACGGCGTCTTACCCACGGCCACCATATCTTCCACCAAGGGCGTGGATATTTTTCCATCGGGACGAACCGGAACGGTGGTCGACAAGTCAGGATTGCGCCAGACGAAGACCTGCAAGGTATCGCCGGGGCCGATGATATAGGTGTCGGTTTGCGGCGCCGAGGCCGAGCGGGCGCCTGAGGCGCGATCATGGTTTGGCGATTCCGCCTGTTGCGCGTGGGCAACAAATATGGAGGTCATTAGAATGGAAACGAAGAGGAGGATGCACTTCATGCGCGCTTTATTCCCTTCCTAACGTATTCAGCGGCAAATATTAACAGATCAATGCCCTACTCGAGACAAGCATTGAGAAAGCCGTCAGCCGCTACCAACGAGGACTGCCACCGGCATTTCCCGTTTTCAGCAACGAATCGCGCATGCGTTGTGCGTCCCCACGAGTCTCGAATTCTCCCGGCGTTGCCAGCAATTGATTGAGCATTGCAAGTGCGCGCAGTGAATTTCCGTTACGAGACAACGCAACCGCATAGTGATACCGGATGTCGGCACCATGCACCCCGTCCGCGGCCGAAGCCGCTTTTTCCAGGATCTCCATTCCCCCGCGAATCTGTCCCGACTCAACCAGAATCCAGCCGTAGGTATCGGCAATCGAAGGAACGCCGGGCGCCGCTACGTATGCTTGCTTTGCTGTCTCGAGCGCCCGCCCGTCGCCGGCTTGATGGTAGAGCCAGGCCAGATTATTCAATGCCACCGGTTGCGGCGGGCCCGCCGCCACGATCGCTTCGTATTGACGAATGGCCTTCACGGTTTGGCCGGCATCGCGGTAGGCTGCAGCGAGCACCGCTCGCACCAGGGAATCTTCCGGATGTTGCGCGAGCCAATCCTCGAGTGGCTTCAAGGGATGCGGCAGAAGTCCCAATTCGCGCACACGGAATGCTTTGATGGCCGTCGTTGAATCGGGCCGAAGCGCCGCCGCAGCGTCAAAGGCGCGGGCCGCCTGCGGATACTGCTTCGCTACCGTACGAACATCGCCCTCCAGCACACGAAATCCCGCGTCCTTGGGATGGCCGCGCTGCGCCGCCATAACCTGCCCGATCGCCTCATTGGAGGCGCCGTTCCGTATTTCGAGCAGCGCCATGGTGGCGATGGCCGGCAGCCAATCGGGGCGCAACTGAAGTGCAGTGCGAACCGATGTACGTGCGGCATCGGTCTGGTTGAGAGCCAGTTGCGCTTGTCCCGTATTGAGCCAATAGGTCGCGTTTTCCGGATCGAGCTTGCTTGCATCTCTGAATCGCCCCAGTGCTTGATCATAGCGGCTCGCATCAAAAAACATCATGCCGATCACGTTTATGACATCCGCATGATCGGACGCGAGTTCGGTGACCTCGGCGACCAGTCGGTCGGATAATGCCGGCTGGTGGTCCCGCATATAGAGCCGTGCCAGCAACAGCCGCGCATCAATCGCTTTGACATCGGCGCGGCGCAAATCTTCCAGCCAGCGCTCCGCTTCCGCGCTGTTGCCCTGTTGCAGAGCCAGTTCCGCCAATCCGAATCGGGCGAACGAATTTGCGGCGTCTCTCGCCAGCACCTGCTTGTACAAGTCCGCCGATTTTTGAGCATTGCCCGCTGCGTTCTCCAAGCGCGCCAGGCTGATCAACGTTGCCGCGTCGTCCGGATGCACCGCTAACGAGCGGGCCAGGATAGACCGGGCGCGCTCATACTCGCGCTGCTGGATGAATACCGATGCAGCAAGGTTCAACATGCCGGAATCGGTCGGGTGCTTCAGTATCAAGCGTTCCACTTGCGACAATGCGGCGGTCGCGCCGCCTTTTGACATGATCGCCTGCAACAGCAATGCTTCACGTTGCACTTCGGTTCCTTCAACGTTCTCCGACTGCAATAATTCGATTGCCCTGTTCGCATCGCCGCTGCGCAAGTAAGCAGCCGCCAAAGATAATCGCAATTCCTTGTTTTTCGGCGATGCGGCTACGCTTCGTTCCAAATATGCCACCGCCGCCGATTCGTCTCCCGCCCGTAATTCGGCAACCCCCAACAGTGCGCTGAGTTGCGGGTCGCTCGAATCCTGCGGCGACGCCTGCGTCAGTGCCGCGATGGCGGCGTCCGGCCGATCCAGGCGCAGGCGAACCTGCGCCAGCAGCTTGCGTGCTTCGAGATTCCCCGGTGATTCCTGCACTACCTGGGCCAGGCTGCTTTCCGCTTGATTGAGATTACCTCGGGCAAGCAGCGCGGCGCCGAGCAGGAACCGAGCCGGGATGAATTGCGGCGATGCCGCCACCAGCCGCTGCAGACTATCGGCGGCGCTCGCGTAATCCTGTCGTGCCATGGCGATGCGCCCGTACATGTACTGAGTCAGCAGCGCTGACGGAAAAGCCTGGGCGAGTTCGGCTTGAATACGGCTCGCCTCGTCAATTTTCCCCAAGATCAGCTCGACCTCGATCAACGGCGTCCAGATCGCGGCCTGCTGTCGCAGCGTCAGCTTGGCGGAGGCGTTTTGCTTCGCTTGCCGCAACGATCGTTCCATGTCCGCAAAATCCGCCCGCCGCCCGAAAATCAATCCCTGGACTCCCCACGCTTCTGCAGCATCGGCGTGTTTCGCCGTGATCGGCCCCAGCAAGCGGAGTGCCGCGTCATCATCGCCGCCGGCCGCTTTGACCTGCGCGAGGCCGACCGTGGCGTCGACGCAATTCGGATTGATCTGTATCGCGCGCTGAAATGCCGACGCTGCTTCACTCAATTTCGATCCGCCCAGGTCCGCAAATCCGAGGTAGACGGATCGCGCCGGCTCCGTCAGCACGAGACGTCCCGATTGAATTGCCGCGGCAAGCTCGTCAAATTGATCCAAAGCCAACCAGATATCCGCTCTGAGGACATCGGTTTGCGGGATGCGCGAGCGCGAATCGGCTTTCAACGCGGCACGCCAATACCGGTCGGCGGTGTCTGGGTCGCCCAGTTGCAATGAGATTCGCGACATCAACAGCAATGCGGCGGCATTG
>Ga0070696_100000145_pt1 | contig 39222 bp, 41 predicted proteins | sample KBSK1253metaG_FD_65474 | JGI IMG/M metagenome (GOLD analysis project Ga0070696, IMG submission 65474) | Corn, switchgrass and miscanthus rhizosphere microbial communities from Kellogg Biological Station, Michigan, USA - KBS K1-25-3 metaG | ecosystem: Host-associated > Plants > Roots >... | reverse complement strand
GGATTCCTCGCGCCGCAGGAAACCGCTCAGGCCTTCGTATTGTCTGATCGTCGGGAATTGATCGCGGCGGCCGGTGATGATCTTATGCGCATAAGCCTGGTGGCCGATGTCGATGACAAGTTTGTCGTGCGGCGTGTCGAGCGCATAATGCAACGCGATAATCAGCTCAACCGGACCGAGGCTCGCGCCCGTGTGCCCGCCGATCTTCGAGAGCGTCTCGATCATGTACTCGCGAATCTCGTCGGCGAGCGGTTGGAGCTTCGATTGCGGCAGCTTGCGCAGGTCCGCGGGATCATTGATTTGTGGAAGCAGCTTCATATTGAGCCTTGGTCTCCTGGATGTTTTTCGGGGTCACTCGAGCCGTATAGAAGATAGCGGCCTCACGAGCTTCTTGCAATGATGAATCGAGCGATCTCCTGAAGGATTTGCGTGTCAGCATTGAGGCTCGAGACGATTTCGACCGCCTCGGCTACGAGTTCCCGCGCGCGAACCTCGGAAGCCGCGATCCCGTGAACCGCCGGGTATGTAGCTTTGCTCGCGGCAAGATCTTTCCCCGGTGTCTTGCCGAGCTGTTCGCTTGTCGAAGTCACGTCGAGGATGTCGTCCGCAATTTGAAACGTCAAACCGATTCGCTCGCCATACGCGCGAAGCCTGCCGATCTGATCCTCGGTTGCTCCGGCGATGATCCCGCCGACAACGACCGACGCCGTGATCATCGCGCCTGTCTTCGAGCGGTGAATATATTCGAGCATCGACGCATCAACCGCTTTGCCCTCGCCTTCGATATCAGCGACTTGCCCGCCGATCAATGCGTCAACCGTGCCGGCGGCGGTTGCGATCTCGCGAATCACTCGCACCTGCCGCTCGGCATCTCGTGATGGCGAGTCGGCCGCGAGAACGCGAAAAGCCTGAGTCAACAGAGCGTCGCCGGCAAGAATCGCAACTGCTTCTCCGAATGCCTTGTGACAGGTCGGCCGTCCCCTGCGAAGGTCATCGTCATCCATGGCCGGCAGGTCGTCGTGAATCAACGAGTAGGTGTGAATCATCTCAATCGCGCACGCGGCAGGCATCAGGTCGTCGCTGTCCGCGTCGAGCGCTTCGCCCGAGGCAAGCACCAGCGCGGGGCGCAGTCGCTTCCCACCAGCCAGCAGGCTGTAGCGCATCGCGCGATGAATCTTCTCGGGCGGCGTGGATTCGGAAGGCAGAAGCCGGTCGAGCCATTCATTCACCTCGACGGCCCGCCGCTTGAGGTAGGAATTGACAGTCTCAGGCGCGCTCATTCTTCGTCGGGCTCCTCGAACGGCGCCGCTTTGTAAGTGCCGTCGCCCGAACGAAGCAGTATCTCGACTTTGCGCTCGGCTTCGTCGAGCCGCTTCTGACACTCGCGCGAGAGCCGCACGCCCTGCTCGAATAACTCAAGCGAGCGTTCGAGCGGAAGGTCTCCGGCTTCGAGTTGCCTCACTATTTGCTCGAGATCCTCGAGCGATGACTCGAAACTTTTTTCAGGCGTCATTTCATTTCCACATCCTGTAGTGACCGGTTATTTTCCAGGCCATCAGCACGTCTTCGATCCGCGCGCCCGCGCCGATGTTGTGGACCATAAGATAATTTGGCGTACCGTCGGCGACAGCGTCAACGACAAGTCCAATGTGAGGAGAATGATTCTCGAGCTCCCAGCTTACAACATCGCCCGGAATGTAATCCGCTGAGTTTCGTGTGATCGGGACCGACTTCCCTTCTCTCTCGAAGAAGGTCATCAGATTCGGGACGCGGCGGTGATCGATATTCGAGTCGGGCCGGCGCAAACCCCATCGAGTCGGATACGAGGCGAAGCTTCGAGTCATGTCTTCGTGAACGTCTTTTTGGAGATCGACTCCAGCCGTGCGAAATGCTCGGACGATCACATCGGCACAGACTCCGCGCTCTATTGGAACGTCCCCGCCCGGATAGTCGAGCCTGGCGTACGAGGGATCGTATTCAAAAGTGCGCAGCGTCTGGTCGATTGCCGATTGAACCACGCTCTTGATTTGAGGGAGATTTGAGATAGGGCGGCGAGTCAAGCTCTGGACCTTCGCCGAAGCCGCCTCGGCCTCGGCGCCTCGCGACGCGCAGCCGGAAACCGCAGCGATGCAAAACACTCCAGCGACAAGCAGACACAATATGCGCTCGATGCTTCTTCCAATTCGCCCGCATCCGTTGGCGATTCGCAAGATGGCCCAGAAGAGTTTCTTAAACATATTTTCACCTGCGCGGTTTTCGGTTTCTGGTTTCTGGTTTCTGGTTTCTGGTTGCGTGCTTCGCATGCGTAGATGGCGTGGCGTTCGAGGCGCGGCAACCAGAAACTAGAAACTAGAAACCAGAAACTATTTCTTAACGCATTCCATCTCGCCTTCCGACACGCGAACTCGAAGCTTGTCACCCGAGTTTACATCCGAGGCTCGCTTGATTACACGTCCGTCTGAATCAAACGCGATTGCATATCCACGGGCGAGCACCCCAAGCGGCGATAACGAATCCAGCTTCCCCGCCGCAAGTGCTACTCGCTCGCTTGCGCTGTCAAGCGCGAGCCGAGCAGTCGTCTGAATTCGCGCAGTCAGCTCACCAAGTTTGCTTCGCCGCTCCACAACGCGACGTCGCAGATCGAGATCGCTCAACCTAAGCGCGAGCGCCCCGTGCCGTGAGCGCCGGGCCTTCACAGCGGCTCCCAGAGCCGATTCCATCGTGTATGCCGCGTCATCAACCCTTTGGGCGAAGCTTCGAATTCGCGAGGCGACCTGATCAAACGTGCGGCCCGACTCCAAACGCGAGAGATCGCCTCGATAGCTCAACAACCTGTATCGAAGCGCCTGCTTCATATCGTCCGCAAGCGCCGCGACTCTTGCGCACATCTCGTCGCGTGCGGCAGCCACCATCTCCGCGGCAGCCGACGGTGTCGACGCGCGCAAGTCAGCTACGAGATCGGCGATCGTCACATCGCTTTCGTGACCGACGGCGGAAATCACGGGCGCTGTTGATTTGTAAATCGCGCGCGCGACCACCTCTTCGTTGAAGCAGGACAGATCCTCGTTTGAGCCGCCGCCGCGTCCTACGATGATCGCGTCAACTTCCGAGCGAGAGTTCAACAACTTGATCGCTCGCGCGACATCCGAAGCCGCGCCCTCGCCCTGAACCCGCACCGGCGCGATCAACACGCTGACCGCGTCGTTGCGCCGCTCGAGCACGCGCAGAATATCTCGAATTGCGGCTCCCGTCGGCGAAGTGACCACGCCGATCGTGCGTGGCAGACGGGGCAACAGACGCTTGCGTTCGAGGGCGAACAACCCGTCCGCCGACAGGCGCTTCTTCAACTGCTCGAGGGCAAGCTGCTGTGCGCCCGCGCCCATCGGTTCCATGTGATCGACTAAGAGTTGATACTCGCCGCGTGCGTCATAAACCGACAGCCGGCCTCGCGCGATTACGTGCAGGCCGTCTTCGGGGATGAAGCGAATCATCCGATTCTGCATCCTGAAACTCGCGCAGCGAATCGACGCCGCATCGTCTTTCAGCGAGAAATACCAATGCCCCGAGGTGTGGCGTCTGAAATTCGATATCTCGCCTTCAAGATACACATCGACGAACTGGCGCTCGATCACCGTCCTCAGACGCGCGGTCAGCTCTGAGACGGACATTGGCCGCCGTTGGCCGATCAGTTGTTCGAGGAACGTCAATTGAGACATGCGGTTCGGCGAGACCAGTTACTCTTCTTCGACTCCCAGCCTTTCGAGTTCGGCTTGAAGTCTCTTCCAATTGAACGGCTTGAGGCTAAAGACGGTGCCATCGATATCGAATGTCGGAACGATGCGTTTGCCCTTGTTGGCTTGCTCGACGAATCGAGCCGCCTCGGTAGAGTGCTCTATGTCGACCTCGTCGTAGAAGATTCCTTCGTCCTCGAGGAACTCCTTCGCCTGAGCGCAATCGGCACTCCAACTCGTCGTGTAGACCTTTACGTTGGGCATATAACGTTCTCGGCCAAGACTCTTCCGGAGAAACGGATTCTACTACGAAAGAGATTGGCCGTTGAAACTATTTTGATTGCGCATCTCTCATTCGCGTGTTGGTTGGTTTTCGCGCGTGCGCTATAATGCGCAACGAGGTAGAAGCCATGTCGCAGAAGAGATTTCTCACCGCACAACTAACACCGGTCATTGTTTCGCTGCTTGCACTCTCCATTTGTGCGGCGGCGCAGGACCCGACGGGGCGTCCAACAGAAACGAAGAAGGGCAAGACGACAGTCAAGAAGCCCACCAGGGCCGAGCCTCAACCAATTACCGTCACTCTCACCGTGCTTACGAATCCTCCGCAGAGCACCGTTCTGGTCAACGGAGAAGAACGCGGAGCGACCGACGCGGAAGGCAAGATTCAATTCGAGAAGCTGGCGCTTGGGCACTACACGATTGAGGTGCGCAAGGACGGATACGGCCCGATGCTTCGCGGATTCGAGGCCGGAACCGAATCTCCGACGCTTGTTTTCAAGCTCGAACCAAAACTCGATGACGCGGTGAAGGAGTTCAACTCGCTGGTTGCCGCGGGAAAGCTCGCGGGACCCGAAACGCCAAACGCGTTCGAGTTCGTGGAGAAGCTGGCGACTCAATACGGCGCGCGGTCCGAGATCGCGCAACTGAGGAGCGCTCTTTCCGCCAGGCTCATCGAAACTGCGATACCGGTGATTGCTCAAACCGCGATCAGTTGGCGAACCGTGACTCGTGAACAGATGGTGCGCGCGCTTGACGCGGCAACGAACTCGCTCGCGTTGAAAAAAGATGATGCCCGAATCCAGGCCGAGGCGGCCTATTTGAGAGGCGCGATTGCGCTGCGCGATTGGCAGGTCGCCGGCGCATCAGCCGAACCACCGAAACCTGAGGGATCGGGCGACGCAAGCGGAAACATTCGCGGGCCCGCGGCTGCTCGCGCTGAATTTGAAACCGCATTGAAGCTCGACGAGACGCTTGCGGCGGCTCGATATCAATTTGGCATTGTGTTGTTGGCCTCCAGTGATGCGGCGGGAGCGGAAGCCGCTTTCGCAAGAGTTACGGTTGCGGAGCCGCGATGGACGTCTGCTCACATAGGACTCGGCTCGGCATTATACGGCGAAGGTAAGTTTGCGGAAGCGATCGCCGCATATCGCAAAGCACTCGAGATCGAAGCTAACAACGCCACCGCGATTGCGGGCATAGGCCTCGCTCGAGTGATGAAAGGCGAGAAGGACGGAGCGAAAGACATCGACCGCGCGATGAAGGTGGATCCCGCGAGCGCTGTGCCTCATTTGAATCAGGCGATCGTGTTGTCACAGTCAAAGAGCAAGAAGGACTGGACTCGCGCGGAAGAAGAGTTCAAGAAAGCGATTTCAATGAACCCTCAGAATCTGGAGTTTCAAAACAGCGCTGTGGAAAAAATGCTCACAGAGGTGCAAAAGAGGAAGAAATAACTTAAGAGCCTCACTTGTTTTTGGATTAACGGATGTTCTAGCCCTGTCGGCCCGCTCCGACTATGATGAGCGACTGCCAGTGCTCAGGTCCATTCGCGAGAAATCGATCGACGAGAATTTCCGGTGTGCAATCGCTTTCAAGCACTGTTGCATCGGGACCCGCAGTAGTGACTGCGAAGCGCTTCAAGCCGGCATTCGACAGGGGATCCTTAAGGTCCAGAGGCGAAGCGAATCGCAGACCAAAGCGGTCTAGCAATTCTGACGAGCCCGGCCCTTCCCTTAGATATTGATCGCAGACATATCCTTCCCTAGTCGCGCCAACGGCCGAACGTGAATCTTAGTCATTTCATTAATCCTCCTCATTGAGTTCAGGAATCTACTACATCTTATTCGGAATGAGGCTTCCCGGGCTATAGTCGTTTTATTGTGGCGGAGATACCTTCTGCAACAAGGCGATATGAGCAAGCGTTGTCGAATCATCTGACGACAGATCACCCACTTCCTCAAACCGAGTGCGCCGAATTGACTATCCACCACCAGAGATGGTTGGTGCATAGACGGGAAATCTGCGCTAGACTGAGTCTCTGCGTCGAAGTCTACATAGAGGCATTTCAATGACAGCATTGGAAGCGTTGCAATCTGTACAGTTCGTCAGCGTCAAGGGCAAGCGTTTCGCTCTTGTAAATGCGGACGATTGGGAGGGTCTGGTTGAGTGGCTAGAGACACTCGAGGATATCGAAATAGCAAAGAGGGCTGTGGCCGAGTTGAAGGCTGCTGGCGGTGACCGAGAAAAGGCAGGCTGGTTGGAATGGGATGCTGTGGAGGCTGATCTGAAGTGAGCCGCTATAAGGTCTACACTACGCCACGAGCCTTCAATGAAATCAAAGCTCTTCCTGGAAACACCCGTCAGCGAGTCAGACGAGCTGTTGCGGATTTAGCGGATGATCCCCGGCCATCAACGAGCAAGGCGCTAAGCGGCGAGTTTGATCAGGAGTTGTGGCGATTGCGATTGGATCGATGGCGAGTCGTGTACATGATCTCCGAAGCCGATCTGGTCGTTGATATCCTGGCGGTCCGCAAGCGACCTCCTTATGACTATCGCGACCTGGAAGCACTGCTTGAAGGCCTGAGTTAAGGCGCCAATCCGAAGTCGTCTTCGATCGAGTCAAGGGTGCCCGTCAGGTTCACATCCTTCAAATTCCTGCCGGACGCACGGGCTTCTTCACTCTCAGGCGCTTCCACCACGAAAGCGAATTCCATCGCTTGAGCGCTTCCTGATATTCAAGATTGAGTTGCATCGCGCGATCTGGATTCGCCGCCGGGTGCGCTTGCGGAACATCGACTATCAACCGAGATCGGGATGCGGGTTGATCGATATGCGCCGGCGCCTCAACAACGACTTCAGGCGCGGATGGCGTCTTGCGAGGCCGCTTGACGCGTGGTTCAGATGCTTGAGCCGCGGATCCAGCTTCAGCTTTCCCTACTTTCGCGCGAGGCGTACGCGTCGCGCGCTGTGCGCCGGGATCGCGGGGAGTGCGTGGGGCCCGCGGCTTTTTTGGCTTCAGGGGCGCTACAACAAGCGGCCCAGGCGCGACCCGGTTCTCGATTCGCAAAACATGAAGATCGCCGGATAGTTCGCCTATCACGAGCCGCAACCCGTCCGGATGCCACGCAATCGAATGCGCGCCCGTTGATAGATAACGTGCGACTTCGCTCCAGCTGGGAACGTCGAATATTCGAAGTGTCCTGCCCCCTATCACCATCAAAGATCCGTCGGGAGAAAAACCGCGAATCGCAGCCTTGCCCGGGATCCGTGCCACTTCGACGCGACTCGCGATATCCCAACCCAACACTTCGCCTGTTACATACGATGCAGACTCGGCAAAAAGCAGCTTGCCGTCGGGTGAGAAGACGCAAGCTTCGATTCTTCGTTCGTCGCGGTGCTGTCTGCCGGGAAGTGTCGCTAATTCTGCTCCGGTGGCGGCGTCCCACAATTTCACGCAAGAATCGTGACGTCCGCTTGAACCGTACGCGCGACGGTTGCCAGTCGCCAGCAGTGTGCCGTCCGGTGAAAACGTGCAAGCTGTAATCGAGCCTCCCTGACCCATCAAAGTCGCAACCAGTTTGCCCGTCTTTCCGTCCCACAAGCGCACCGAGCCATCTTCCATGCCCGCCGCAACTCGAAGCCCGTCTGGTGATAATGCCCATGGAACGATGTGAGCGCTGTCGGCCAGGAGAATTGCGATTTGTTTCCCGGTTCTGACGTTCCACAAGCGCATCGATCCATCATTGGAAACTGAAAGCACGCGTTTACTATCGGCGGTGAACAGGCAATCATTGATCCAGCTCGTGTGTCCGTTGAAAGAGTGGATGAACTCGCCGGTATCGCCTCTCCAAAGCCATAACTCGCCGACATAGCCGACGCCAGTGCCTGAAATTATCAGCGACCCATCCGGAGAAAACGCGCACGACAGCGGGTGATAGCAGTGCGGGCCGAGCCTCGCGACTTCTTCGCCGGTCTGCGCGTTCCACAACATCAACAACCGCAATTCAGATCGCGTCAGGAGCTTCGATCCGTCCGGCGAAAACGCCAGCCACGGCACTCGAAAACTGTGATTCATTGCCGCAATCAGTTTTCCGTCGGCCGTCCAGATTTTCGCGGTGTTGTCATCCGATGCCGTTGCTAAGAGCGCGCCGTCCGGCGAATACTTGCAAATGTTCACAGCGTTTGTATGGGGCGCATCCCCGCCGCTCTCGGTCACAGTCGCATCCCAGACCTTGGCTTCGCTCCACGCTCCCGTCACCAGCCGCCGGCCGTCCGCGGAGAATCCGCAACAAGTCGCATATTGCCCGTGCTCTCCAAGGCTGATTGCTTCTGCATTTAGTGCCAGGTCGCAAATCTTCACCGTGTTCCCGCTGGTTAAGGCGATCCGGCGCGCGTCTGGTGAAATTGCGCCGACGCCAGCTTTGCCGACGCGAAGATTCATAGGATCAAGCTCGGCCCAGGTGCTTGCGTTCCACGATCTGACTGTGACTGTGTATGGTTCATCTTCCGAGTCAAAGGTCCGGTTGTCTCCATCAGCAAGGAGGAGCCGGCCGTCAGATGCAAACTTGATCGTGCCGCCTGGGGGAACTGCCGCGACTTCTGTCCCGTCGTCAATACGAATGATTCTGGTAGAACGCGCTGAGCCCAGCGCGAGCCGAGCATCGGGCAGGAAGACGACTCGATTGGTTTCATAAGGGATCTCCGCTTTTGGTCCCTCGAACGTCGCGATCTCCGTCCAGGTTGTTGTATCAAAGACTCGCGTGTACTCGATCCATTTCCCGTGCCAATACCCAACGATCACCATCAGGGTTCCATCCGAAGAGAAGGCCGCCGCGGATGTGTCCCAGTACGTTTCCCCCTCGGGTGGCCCGCTGGCGAGTCTGATGTTCGGAGGCCAGCGAAGACTGATGGGCTCAGGCGGAGGTTCCTCTTGAGCGTAAACCGAAAAAAGCTCGCGTCCATCCGTAAGATCAAAAACCTTTGTGTCTTTCCACCATCGATGCCGATAACAGACAACAACGCGAAGCCCGCCAGGCTGGATTGCGCACGGAGTCGGATCGGGACCCAACACGAGGCTGCTTAATTCTCTTCCCGATGTCGCGTCCCAAAGCTTGAGCCTGTTATCGCTCGATGTCGTGATTATCGCCGAGCCGTCGGACGAGAATCCGCAGAAGTTCATTCGCTCGTCATGACCGATAAGCGTCAGCAGACAGGGTGAGCGCCCTCCGCGCTTGTTTACGCGTCGAAGCCACGGGCGGCATTCGCCTCCCTCTTCGAAGCGTTTTCGGGCGGCGCGAGCAGGCGCACTGTCGCTCGAAAAGTTGAAGGCTTGTTGAAAAAGGAGTTGAGGCGCCTGCGTGAGGACGTGACTCTGGGCGGTCGCGAAGTGAAGCCAGTCGTTGAGGTCATCACGTCTACGGGAATACTGATCTGGGTTCTCTGCCGGCACGAGTGTGTCCTCGCATCGAGAAATGAATAGGCAACAACCCGTCGCGGCGGGCGATCGATTCGACACTTATCAGTTCAGTCTTGCCTGGCTCTGCCTTATTGACTTGATCTCGCCACGCACGCTTTCGGCGTCAGGCGCATCCGGATTGAGCGAAAGGTACCGTTCCAGTTCAGCTATCGCCCCGCTTCGATCGCCGACCCTGTTGAGGAGCAAGCCTCGATCTCTTATGTGTTGCGCTGAATCCGGATCGATGAGCAGGATTTGCTCGATGGCGGCCAGCGCTCGCGGGTGATCGCCCGCCGAATAGATGCCAAGAAGGTTCGACAGTATCCGAGAGAGTATTTGCTTCTTAGTCACCGGCGCGAGATGTTCGGCTCGCAGCTCCAGTTTTCCGCCGCTCACACCCGCGACTAACTCCGAACAACCTGCAACGCCGAGCACTCGTCCTTCGTTGAAGGGATCGATAAAGATGTCGCCGCTCTCGGCTTCGTGTTTCGCGATGAAGTGAAAGGGCAGCCCAACGCCTTTGATGGGAAACCCGATGCGCCGCGCCACTTCGATATATACGACCGTCATCGTGATCGGTATGCCGGTCCGGCGATCGATCACCTGGTTCAGAAAGCTGTTTCGAGGGTCATAGTAATTCTCACGGTTGCCCCGGAAGCCCAGCACATCAAACATCACGCTGTTGAGCGCCGTTATCATATCGCCTGCATCGCGGGCGTCAACGGCGCGCTCCCGGGCCAGATTAGCGAACTGATCGAGCCGTTCGAAATACACGTCAACATCGATATGAGGATATTCTTCGGCTGCGATGAGCAGCGCCCCGTGCGCGAGATCGAGATGCTCTTCGTCGCGAGAAATCATTTCGGCGAATTCCGCGCGCGAACTCTTTGGTGACTGCCGTGACAATAGTGATCCAAATGCGAAAGGGCTGACGGTTGAACCCATCAGCCCTGAGCTACGAAGTGAAACTGATGAGCCTACCGGCTCGCGCGCGAGCGAACCGCGGTTGCAGGCTTGGTGTCGAGTTTGAAGCTCTTCCACAGGAACGCGTACGAGTGATCGGCAACTGAGATCATGTATTCCCAGCCGTGATTGCCGGGAAACAAATGAAACTCGTGGGCGAGTCCGAGCTTGGTGAGCTTCTCGTCAAATGCTTTGTTGGGTTCCTGAAATCCGTAACGATCCTGCTCGCCGCAGTCGAAGTAGATCTTGATTCCGGATTTCTTTATCGCGGCGGCGTTCGCTTCGGCGACGAACATCGGATTGACGGATTTGAAGAACTCTTCGTCGGGAGGATCGCCGAAGATCTTTCCGATCAACTGCATCATGAATTGCGATCGCCGATCCGATCCGGTCGGATGAGGAAGCTCAGCAAACAGCGCGGCGCTGTGAGTCGTGACGCTCGAAAACATCTCCGGATGCTTGAATGCCAAAAGCATCGCCCCCCAACCGCCCATCGATATTCCCTGAATCGCTCGATCCGCGGGCTTATTCATTACGCGATAGGTCTTCTCGATATGGGGAATCAAGTCCTTGATGATCGCGTCTTCATATTGAGCCCCGTTCTTCGCGTTCAGATAAAAACTATTCTCACCCGCGGGCGCCACGATGACGAAATCGCCGATCTTGCCCTCATCGCGCATTTTGCTGATGGCGGCGGCGACACCGCGGCGCTCGAACTCGCGTTCGTTGCCGAACATCCCGTGCAGAAAATAGAGCACGGGGTAACGCCGCTTCGCATCGGTCTCGTAGGACGGCGGAAACTGAACAGCGAACTTCAACTCTCGTCCGAGAGCCGAGGACGAAAGCGAGCCATACTCGACGCGGCTTGTACCAGCCGTCTGCGCGGAGGCCGTCGCTTGCTGCGGCGCAGTTGCTTGTCGGGGCATGAAATGGGCCGCGGCGTTCGCGACCAGAGCGATGATCACCGATAATACTCCGACAGCGATGTGCATTAGTATCTCCATTCCTAACCTCTGAAGCGCGGTCCGTCGCTTGGAAAATGGTTGATGTTCAGATTCGCCGCGGCGTTGTCGGTCAAATCGATGATGGCGGCGGCATTGATGGCGGCGGCGATCGAAATCGTCTCGCTGATCTCCTCCGGAGTCGCGCCGGCCTCGAGCGCCTTCTTCAGATGACCATCGATGCACCCCTGACATTTGGCCACGAGCGACGCGGCGATGGAAATCAACTCCTGCGTCTTCGTGTCGATGTGTTTTTTCTCCGAAAAATAAATCTCGCGATAAAACGCGCCGTAAATCTGGCGCATTTTTGGCTCCATCATTGAGTAAGACTGTGGCTTGCCCTCGCGCTTTTCGGGGTTGGAACTGGGGACTTCAGCCTCGGCGGCCGCGCTTCCATCGGCCTGTGGCGCCAATTTGCTATCCATACTTCTCTGTTCTCCTTAGCCTGATTTCATCGCGGGCCATCAACCCGCTCTCCGCCTGGATGTCTTCACGTTAGTACGCGCCAATCGCGTCGAGAGTCTCAAAAACATTTGAACTCAAATACTGGCGGGCGCACCGGCCTCAGCATTTCTACCACATAGAAAGTGGCAGTTTCAACGCGGTCACTTCCGAAGCGAGGCTTCACCCACCGAAGCCGCTTCAGCAATCGCCGCTCGTGGATTCACCACGCCCCATCCCTGCCGATCGACGTCAACGTGCGCGAGCCTCATTCCCGACCTTATCAGGGCGAGCTTGACCTGGTGTGGCTTGAGCGCCGGAAACGCCTCGAGCATTTGAGCAGCAACCGAGGACACAATCGGCGCGGCGAAGCTTGTGCCATCAACATGCTTGTAATGCCCGCTTATCACGTTGTTGTCGCGAATCTTCATCCAGATGATGTTGTGAAGTAGATACGGCGCCAGTTCGATGGCGTGATCAAGGTCCTCATCGATGCCGGGATGACGAGCGATGATTCCCTTAAGCTCGGAGTCGGGCGCATTTTCGAGCTCTGACAACAATGCGGCCTGATCCGCCGTCGGCGTGCCGGGCAGAATCGGCGCGGCAATCCAGATGCCCGGCGCAATAAGCTCGGGCTTCTGGAGCCCATCGATTGTCGGCCCGAAGCTCGATCGATACATGTCGTTGTCCGCGAAGTCGAGCGTGTTCTTATCGTCGAGTCCCCCGACCGTCAAAACCGAAGGAGCGGATGCCGGGGGCAACACCGGGTGATGCGATTGATGCCCGGAGTTCCCTGCAGCCGCGACAACGAGCAAACCCGCTCGCGTTGCTTCCTCGGCTGCCTGTGACAGATCGTCTGTAAGATAGCTCGCTTCGTAATCGCCGCCCGCCGAGATGTTGATGATCCGAATGTTGAATTCCTTCCGATGACGAATTGCCCAGCGAATTCCGCGAGCGATGTCAGCGTGACGAACGCGTGATGACATTCCCGCCTTTATCAAGACCACGTCCGCTTCAGAGGCGATGCCGCGATACAGGCCTTCGGACAGAAATCCGTTTCCCGCGGCCACGACTGAGGTCATCATCCCGTGCCACGAAGAAACCTGCGCCGTAGACAAGTCGTTCGCTTTTGCCCGTTCGACCAGGTTTACGTACTTGAGGATTCGATTGCGCGGCTTGATCAAGTCGGGATGCGCATAAAACCCCGAGTCCAGGAATGCGATGGTGACGCCGCGCCCGCGAAGTTGTTCGGGCGCGTCAAGGCGCATCGGCGTCGGCAGCACTTTGAGTTTTTGCTCGGCGAACTGAGGGAAACTGGCGGAGAGCTCGTCGCGAAGCTTCGAATAGCGCCCGATGCAGTCAAAGCAAATCTGGTTTCCGGGCTCCCACCGGTGCATGTTGACCGCGAGCAGCGGATGAAGCGACTCGTCAATCGCCTGGGAATCGGCGAGCATGCTCACGCCTACTGCGCGACGGCACACCGGACAGTAATCTGATTGCGGTTCCATTCGATTAATCAAGACTCACAATAGTTTTTCTGGCATGGTGGGGAATTTGATTGCACATTCTAGCGGCGATGACGACGCACCGCAAACAGCGCGGCAGCTTTTTGATCCACAGCAACTTTATCGGCGCCGAGCCCCTCGTGATAAAATAAGCCGTCAAATATGAACAACAAAGAACTGGCTTTTCGCTACGACTTATTCATCACTCCGGATTGGCGCGATCGATTCGATACGCTCGTCAACGAAAGCATAGAACTACCGGTCGAGGGGCGCATTCTCGACATCAATTGCGGCACCGGTGCGCACGCTATCGAGCTTGCTGAAAATATGCGAGGCAAAGCCGAGGTCGTCGGGGTTGATCCCGACCCGGAACGAATCGCACTCGCCCGCGCCAAGGCGCTGGTCAAGAAGAGCGAGGCTACCTTCGAGCAGGGCATTGCCACGGCTCTACGGTTTGAGAATCGAGCTTTCAATCTGGTTATCGGCGACGCTTCGATGTTGCGTGAGAATCAAATGGAACCGGTGCTCGCTGAAATGGTGCGGGTCACCGAGCCTGACGGCCGGGTATTGTTGAAACTCACCACTCATGGGAGCTTCGATGAATTCTTCTCAATCTATTGGGAAGCTCTGCACGAGGACGGTTTGGATGCTGAAGCGTGGGGTGCACTTGAAGAGCTGATAAACGAACGCAGAACTTACACGGAAGCGGAGACGACGGCCGACAGACTGGGTCTCCGGAAAATTGAGAGTGTCACCAGCAAGGAGGATTTCAGCTATGAGGACGCTGAAAGTTTCCTGGAGTCGCCGCTGATCAAGGACCACTTCCTGGCGCAATGGCTCGGCATCCTGCCTCTCGAGAAACACGATGAGGTTCGGCGTCACATTGTATCGATCATTGAACGCGAACGGCACGATGGCCCTTTTGAGGTATCGATCAAGGCAACGATTGTGATGGGGACCAGGTGAGGATCAGCCAAAGAAAGGCATCTTTCCGGATTTGACTACGTAGACTACATATCCACCCTGGGCGATCAATCCAAGCACTCCAATTATGAGTCCCGCTGTCGCCGATCCCTGGCCGTCTTCAACATTCTCGGCTTTCAGGGCGCGGGAAGAGAGCACGCTGAGCACAATCGCAGCTACTCCCATAAAGAAACCAATGCCCGGACAAAAGAAACTCGCCAGAGCGAGTATCACTGCATTGTTCGCTCGTTCCTGAGCAGTTTCGACCCTCTGATGGTGGTCGATCTGCTGGCCCATTTGGCTTCCCCGTTTGCGTTTCGTTGAGACCACCGGAGCCGCTGCTTCAGAGAACAATGTTCCCACGCTCGCTCCACAGTGGGCGCACTTCGCGACCCCGGGGCCAAGCGGCATGCCGCATTCGTGACAATTCTTTTTCAGGGATGACATACGCGTGTTGAAGGAGACGCTTTACGTACAACGCCGATCTTTGTAGCACAAGGAACCGGGGCTTTCAAGATTGGAGAGCGGTTGCTGACGATGGTCCGTGTCGCTATGGGTTACTTCTTATGAAGCAAGATTCGCCCGGCGTAAGCCGTGAGACTAAGGCGTGGTCCGCCCCTGAGATAGGTTCCCGACACCCCTTTTGGGCCGCGCGAAGAACCCGTCAGATTCGAGAAGAATGATCCGAGGTTGATATTCTCGCTGAGCGCGCGAGCGTTGAGATTGAAAGATGTCGCGGCCGGAAGTGTGACGTCCAGATCTCCCTTCATGGTCTGAAGGCTGTAGGAACCGCCTTCATTCAATTCTCCTTCAAAATAGACATCGCCGCTTGTGACGCGAACGTCAACCGAAGGGCTCTTGACGTTGACAAGACGGACGTCGCTGCCAATCGACGTGACGCTCACATGCCCGGTGATGCCCCGGACTTCTATGTCACCCATGTAGTTTTTCACAATGACTGATGTGTCTGGCGGTACGCAAACCTCGAAATCCGCGCGGCCAAGTCTCAAATTGCGCTTTGTGGAAATCGTGATGTCGTCACCCGCGACTTCATCTTCGATGAGAACCGACGCCGCCGCATTCACTCTGGCAGTGATGGTCTTCTTGTCCCAACTGACAACATGGATTTTGCCGTTGACGTTCGAGATAGTCAGGTGAGCGGCGTGATGCGGAGAATATGTCCGTTCAAATCGGGAAGGCGAGTCCGCCGAGCATGTCGCGCCGGAGCTTGCGACGCTTGTCGCAATAAGGCAGAGCGTGAGGATGATCGGCGCCCAAATCGACATTCTGAGTCTTGTGTTGCTTCTGTAAACCATAGCTCGCGACACCCGACTCGAGCGCTCGAGATTACAGTCGGAATTAGAACTTATCAAAGCCTTCCAGCAATCGCACTTTCTCGCGGTAGGCATTCAGCATCAGCTCCTGCGAAACATCATCGGATGGATTGTCACTCAACTGATGGCGGCACTCGACAAGGGTTTGATCGACATAAAAAAGATTTCGCTCGAAGGCGATTCGAAGCTCGGGATCCCAGGACTCTTTCCGCTGCTCAACCGAATCGCTGAGCTTGTTGATCTGCTTCTCCAGTTGTTGCAGATCCGCGTTTGACAGTGGGGTAACCTGAGAGAGCCGGGTTGCCGTATCAGAATTGATTGCCGCGCCGTCGCGCCTCGAGACAATTACTCCGATCGAGATCACAATCACCAGCGTTGCCGCGCCGGCGATCATCTGGGGTACTGACAGATTGAAGTTGAATGATCTGACCCGTGCCCACCAGCGCAGAGGACGATCCCACAAGCGAGGACGCAGTTCAGTCAAATCGGATTGAATTCGCGGCCACAGCGAAGAGGCGGGAGCCTGCAGCGGAAGCTGATGGCTGAAATGGACGATCTGCAGCAAATCGTCTCGCATCGCCCGGCACGGTTCACAGTCGGCGAGGTGCCGCTCGATGCTCACCTGCTCGCCAAGTTCCAGCGCGCCGTCGATATAATCAGAGAGTAGCTCCTGGCATTTCGTGCAAATCATTTATTCTCACCTGACTCTTTGTTCACTTCTTCGTCAGAAGTTCGCGTAGCCGCATCCGCGCTTTATGTAACTGCGATTTCGAGGTGCCGATGCTGACGTCCAACAACCCTGAAATCTCGTTGTGCTCGTAACCCTCAACGTCGTGGAGAACAAATACCGTTCGGTAGCCCGGCGGCAATTGCGATATTGCCTTCTCCAGAGCAAGCCTGTCGACCATCGAAATTCGCCGGGTGCTCTGGAGCGGAGTCTCGACTACGTTGGTGAAGTCGCCTTCTTCGCTTGTGTGCTCCAGCCTGACCCCGCGCCTTCGAAAATGCATCAACACCTGATTGACTGTCAGACGATGAAGCCACGTCGTAAAAGCAGAGTCGCCACGAAAACTCCCAATCTTTCTATAGACTTGCAAAAAGACTTCCTGAGTCAGGTCTTCCGCGTGAGTGCTGTTTCCAAGCATTCGCAAGCACAGCGAATAGACCCGCCGATGGTGGTGTTCGTATAGCTTTTCAAACGCGACTGAATCACCAGCGGCAACTGCTCTGGCCAACTCCAGATCCGAGGCTGGTTCAAGTCGATCCACGGTCACGGTCATTCTTAATATGTTGGTGATATAGGCCATGACCTCACACGCTGTGATGCGATGACCCCATCTCCGGTTGCTCCCGGATTATAGCACTTAAGCTTTTCGATTGAATGGATTTGTTGAAGAAAGAGTGGCGGTGGGGCCCGCGCCGGCGGCAGTCGTTGAATCAAAGCTCAACTACCACCGCCGGGCTCATTAGGAATCAGGGTTCGGCAACCGTGATTCAGCGGATTTGAGATGATGCTCCGGTCGAACTCGGTCTCGTATCAACGGCGGCGTTAGTCAGCAGTCTTATCTCGACTCGACGAGGCATCGTCGACGCGCTCCGAGCGCTTGTAATCGATGAATCGCTGCTGGTTGAGGCATTCTGCATTGTCATCGGTCGCGCGGCGCCAAAACCCACGGCAAACATCCGCATCAGAGGAACATTGTCCTTGTCAGCCAGATACCGCTGAACGGCTTCGGCTCGCAATTGCGCGAGGCTCTGATTATATCGAGTAGCCTTGTCCGAATCGCCATAGCCGACGATCTCGAGGACAAAACCCCGACGATCGGTTATCTGAGACGCAAACTGATCGAGTTGAGCCATTGCTTCCGGACTCAGCTTCGCGCTTCCCGGTTTGAAGAAAACCATCGACGTGGTCTGCACGGAATACTTGTCGAGATTCGCGCGGAGATCCTCAACATTGCGCTCAACGCCGGTAACGCGGGTATTCGCCTGCTCGGCCGAGGACGATGCGTTATCGGCGGTACTCTGCGCTCGATCAGCGCGCAACCGGACGTCATCTATGCCGGTTCGCAACTCACCGATCTGTTGAGTATTTCTTCGCGACGTTTCTTCCAACTCGCCCGTGCGATTCTCCAGCGGTGCGACTCGCTCCGCTACGCGATTGCGAACATACTTCTTTGTTGCGCATCCCGATTCGAATGCAACTGCAAACGTCATCAGCAGGGCAACACAAAGCACCTTGTACATCGTTGTTTTCCCTCCTCTGGATCATTAAGCGCCGTTTGGTAATAGATTGAAACTGCTGGATGCCAGGCGCTCCACGAACGATCAGTGCGAGCTTTGTGCCACGTGCATCAAAGCGCCGGGCGCTTTCAATCATCCAAAACGCGGTATTTGAGGGCCAGCGACGACTAAATGGCTGCCTCTTAGCTGTAGGAGTTTCCAACGAGCTGTGAATTTTTTACATCTACGCAAGCGTTGTCCGCGGCTCCGCGTGAGGTCGACCAGCAATGTGAAAATCGTCGAGGTTTGGACCCTTGCGAGGGATGAAAAGAATTGACACCCCCAGGTCAGGGGTTAGAATGAAGACGGCTCTCTTCAGTCCCCACCCTGAAGACTCGATCCTGGAAGGTGCCTTGACCCACTCGCTCTATTACGTACTTACCGATCAACATCGCGAAGAGTTCGCTCCGGTTCGTTGCAACGAACAAACGGTTACTCGTCTCGTGCGTTACTTCGAAGACATCGTCACGGAGAACAAGCTCTCCGCGCTGGTGATTGAGGGACGTTGTTTGAAGGGAAATTCGACGCGCGAGACTCAGCGCTTGACCACGCTTGCGGCCTCTGCCCGACGCGTATATCACTTCTCTTGCGACTCCGAATGCAATGACCGGACTTGGAGCCCGGTCGCGACCCCCAGCCTGACAACGCTCGAAGAACGAAACTATCACGATGTCGAAACAGGACCATTCATTTTGGTTATTGAGCCGCGCTTTTGTGGCTTGCTTGCTTCGTGCGTTGTTCCAGACGAGCGGAACAGTCAGGTGAGATCCTACGAGATGGTCTGGACCTTTGATCCAAACGTAGTCTTCACAGGAATCGAATACCTGATGGCGAGAGTGAGTGTCCAGCGAACGCAGGAGCGCGCCAGGCTCGAGACACTGCTCAACTCGTGCACGCCTCGAAGCTCGTCACTGCGATTGGCGCTGACCTTCACCACAAAGCTGACGATGCTTATGCAGCGCCAAAACGAACTCGAGATGGCGACCAATCGCATCAGCTCGGCGATCTCAAGCACACTCGAGATTGAGCCGATTCTGCAATCGGCGGTCGAAGAGATTGGCAGCACGCTCAACGCGAGGCGAGCAGCGTTGGTGCTCTGGCAGGAGGGAACCAAGTTACCCGAAGGCATGAGCATTTACGAAAGGGCGGACGAATCACCCGCCGAGTCGGAGCCGGGGGCCGGCGATGCTGAATCAACCAGCAGATTTCCAGTCGCGCAAGCCAGAGATGCTCACAGAAACAATGAGAGGTCTTCGTCGGGAAACGGCGCAGGGACTGCTCCTATGCCGCTGCCAATGGAAATTCCAATCTCGTATCGCGATGCGCCGATTGGCGTTCTGGCAGTTGAAGACGACACGCCGGGGCGCAACTGGGAAGACGAAGAAGTGCTGATGGTCAAAACTGCATCCGATCAACTCTCCGTCGCCATAAGCCACGCGCGTTTGTTTCGGCGTGTTCAGACCGAAGCGATAACCGACGCGCTGACGGGCCTGTATAACCATAGATACCTTCAGGAGCGGCTCGATCGCGAAATAAAGCTCGCCGACCGCAATGAAGCGTCCGTCTCCCTCATTCTGCTCGACCTGGATCACCTCAAGCGAATCAACGACGCCCACGGACATCGCGCGGGCGATACTGCCCTATGTCACGTCGCATCGATGATGCGCACCGCCGTTCGCGAAGTCGATGTGTGCACGCGGTATGGCGGCGAAGAGTTTGTCGTGATTCTCCCCCAATGTGGCAGGGACGCCGCAATCGACGTTGCCGAGCGCACTCGCGAGGCGATTGCTTCAACGGTCGCCCAGGGAATTGGACAAATAACCGCCAGCTTCGGAGTCGCGACTTATCCTTCCGGAGCAAAGAGTAAAGAAGAGTTGATTGAGATGGCGGATCGCGCGATGTACCTCGCAAAGGCGGCAGGCCGCAATCGCGTCCGCACCATTACCCATCGAAGTTATGCGGGAATAGAAGTCCGGTAGGCCATCAGTTTCCGAGCCTCAGCCGCTCAAACACTGTGATCTTTCCAACCGACAGCCGTTCTTCAAACTCAGTCGAAAGCGCGCTGAGAAGCGCACCGCTCCCGCTGATCCGATCCGCCAATGGGTCGCCGCGCTGAACGATGACCGTCGAGACTTCAGCGGGGATATCTCCCTCGATCTGATGCCACCGCGCGGTACCCTCATGGATAACTCGTGAATAGCGGATATCTCCCTGCGAAACCACGGGTCCCAGCGCGCCGGTGTGCATCAGCACAAATCCCACGGGCGGATGCGTCGCGATGTATGACGCAACAATCGACCGCTCGCGCCCAGCTCGCGCGTTCACACCGTTGCGAAGACCTTCCTGATACATAGCAAGCTGCGACGGTCCTTCGGAAATCAAATAAACATACTGGGCCGCGACGATTACGCAGATCACTGCAAGCATTCGTCGTCGCGATGCCGGCTTGAACAACAGCACCGCCGACGGAGCAAACAGCGCAACCGCCAACACGTGCGGCAGCCCGTAACGGACATTGAGCAGACCGAAGGCGCTCAACGGGAATACCTGGATCTCCCCGCGATAAATACTCCAAACATGAAATAGAAAAGTTACGATCAGCAGGAGCGCCGGCGAAGTTGCGACTAACGATCTTCGCTCTGCTATCAGCCACCTGAAGAAACCTGCGCCGCCCAGCAACAATACAAACGGACCTACGCACACGGCGACGGCGGCCGCCATCGTCAACAGGTCCAACGCCGCGTTCCCGACGAACATTTTAGACCAGCCGAAATTCACCCGGTTCTGAACATAAATACCGCGAGCCGAATTCGGGCCGGTCAGAAACTCCAATGCATTTCCGTAAATTGCCCAGTTGTGCCACAACCAATAAAGCGGACCAATTGCGATAACCGAAGAGTACAGCGTCACATTCTTGATACGACTCTTGCGATTGCCGCTGGAAGCCAGAGCGACGATGACTATTGAAAGCAATGCTACCGGCCAGGCTTCATATCGCGTCAGGGTGCCAATCGTCATCGCCATTGCCGCGATCGCAAGCCGCCTTCGGCTCGGCCCACTCACCCAACGTTGAAGGAGATATACCGATGTGACCAGTGCCGCCATGAACACGACCTCACTCATCGGCGTGGATTGCAAATACAGCACGCTGGGGTTGATCACGAATACACCGGCGGACAGCACCGGCAGAAGCTCCCGCCAACGGTCTTCCTTTCTGTAGAAACTCTTTGCAAGCAGGTACAGAAACACTGTTGCGACGATGAAGGACAGCATTGACACCAGGCTTCCCGCCGCGCCGGTCCTCCACATCCAGTCGTTCGCAACCAGCGGCAACATCAAAACTGTTTGAAGAGGAAGCCACGGCGACCCGATCTGCATGTATCGCTGCCACAGAGAGTCGTCCGGCGAATCAACAACCTTCCTCGCGATGTTGACGTGCGCGACACCATCGCCATAAACATTCGTCATCCCATTCGCGAAGAAGTAGACAAATGATGCCACCGATAGCCCAACCGTTACGACCACGACCGCAATAACAGGTTTTATGGTGTGAGAAACTATGCGTCCGCAACTGATGCGAAACTGTGCGTCATCCGCTTCCGAAACAGTTGAGGCATTAACCATCGGCGTCGATTCACACGAGAGTCGCGTTTGCTTCGGCGATCACTTTATGGATCGCCTTCACTTCGTTGACAAGCTGTCTGAACATATCCGGCAACAACGCCTGCGGACCGTCCGACAACGCGTGCTCGGGATGATCGTGAACCTCAACCATAATCCCGTCCGCACCCGCGGCAATCGCCGCGCGCGCCAGCGGAATGACCTTGTGACGCTTGCCGGTTCCGTGCGAAGGGTCGACGATGATCGGAAGATGGGAGCGATGCTGCACGGCGGGAACGATTGATAAGTCCAGCGTGTTGCGAGTGTGATCGGCGAATGTCCGCACGCCGCGCTCGCACAGAATCACGTTGTAGTTTCCCTCGGCCATTATGTATTCAGCCGCCAACAGCAACTCATCGAGCGTCGCCGACATGCCGCGCTTGAGCATCACGGGCTTTTTCGCCTGACCCACCCGCCGCAACAGCGAAAAGTTTTGCATGTTGCGAGCGCCAATCTGCATCACATCGGCGTACTCTTCAACCAGATCGGCGGTTTCCGTATCCAGAACCTCCGTGACGATGCGAAGCCCGAATCGCTCGCGCGCCTCTCGGAGTATCTTCAAACCTTCTTCGCCCAGGCCCTGAAACGAATATGGAGACGTTCGAGGCTTGAATGCGCCCCCGCGAAACAGTTTTACGCCGGTTGAGGCGACCAGCTCCGCGATGGACATCGTTTGTTCATAAGATTCAACCGCCTCTGGCATCACCAACATGTACAACCGTGTCATCGTGCTTGAGGTCGCGGCCGACGAGTTTGTAAGGCTTGGATACCCTGATCGTTTCGGCCACGCCCGCGAGCATTTCAAAGTGAGCCGGATCGATTGCGCCCTGGTTTCCGGTCACACCGATCGCGGTGCGAGTCGCGCCGGGCATCGGATGCGGCTTGAACCCGAGGTTTCGAATGACGTCGAGCACTTCTTCCACCTGAGCTTCGGTGGCTTCAGGTTTCATTACGATGAGCATTAGGTTGCCCTCACCACAAGCGAAATCCGAACTCTAGTCAGACCTGTCATCGATAACGCCCTAACTCCGCCAGTGCCTTCCGAGTTTCAACTCGCTCGGGCAGATTCATCTTCAAGAGATGAACTGTCGTCTCGCCAAAATTCGTCAGAAGATTGATCACGCCTGCGGCCACCGCAAAGTGATCACTCCATATCTGAGTTCGCGGATTGAACAGAGCGACAATCTCGCCCGTGTCTGGGTTAATAGAGGCTATATCAGATCTCTTGAATCGATTACAGTCGAAACAGGCCAACGCGAGATTCTCAAACGTGGTAGCGCCACCGTGTTTCTCTGCTATGACGTGATCTACCTCGCGTGTAAAGAAGGCGTCCGCCTCTGAGAGGAGGCAATACTCACATCGTCCATCCGCGCGTTCCTTGACTTGGCGCCGGAGATCTGTTGATACGTACGTCAAGCTCACGATTCGCTCTCAACGTATTGGTGAGCGCGCGCTTTGACGAGTTGCATAAAGTGTTCAAGATCGCCGAAGCGTTCAAGCTCCAACTCTTCTTCCGCGGTCAGTTCACCCGCATTGTTCTTGGCGAGCAGATACCGCACTCGCTCTTGCGCCTCAGCAGAGGGTCGGTAGCTCAAAACCTCTGTTGAACTGGTACCCCGCGCAAAAAAGTCGACAATGTCATCGTAAGCTCTTCGATCAACTGCCATGATCTGGTTCCTTTGTCGGAGATTATACAATTCCGATCTCTGTGTTCGAAACAGACTTTCGTTAGATCACATCCTCTCGGGTGCTTCAATTCCCAACACATTCAGCGCGCGAATCAACTGCCTTCGGACCACCGACGTGATCGCAACCAGCAACGTCCTTCGATCGGCGTCTTGTTCCGATAGGATATGATAGTTGTGATAAAAGATGTTGTACCGTTGCGCGAGCAGAAACGTCCACTTCGCAATGATCGCCGGTTCGAGCGCCGCAACAGCTCCGCGAACAACGTCTGCCAGGCGCTCGGCCAGATAGAGAATTGACCACAACTCATCACCCGCTTCACCACTGAGCAACTCGCTGATTCGTCCCGACGATACTTCACGGAGATCATCGGCCTTTGCGGCAATTCCGGCCTCGGCGAGTTTGCGAAAGATCGAGTTCGCTCGCACGGCCGAATATTGAATATAGGGGCCTGTCTCGCCTTCAAAAGCAAGCGCTTCTTTGAAGTCGAACGCGATTATCGAGTTGCGCGTGTACTTAAGCAAAAAGTATCGGAGCGCACCGACAACAATTTTCTCGGCAGTCTCGGCAATCTGAGGATCTGTGAGTTCAGGATGACGATTTCGGACTTCCTGAATCGCATTAATACTGAGGAGGTTAAATAAGTCATCGATCTTTACCCCGAGACCCTTGCGGCCTGACATTCCTATTGCGCCGCGCTCGCGGTCTTCTTCCGAAAGCCGCTGGCCAAGAGCCTCGGCCGTAGATGGCGTTAGGGCGACTTTCTCGTAGGCAATATGGGCGCTACGCTCAACACATTCGTCGTGATGAACGGCCATTACGCCCGCCTTAACGTAGTGTTGTGGATACGATTGACCTATATCAATCACGTTAAAGTACGCGGTGCCATTTCCAAAGCGGGGATGCTTCGGATCGTTCTCGTTCGCATCCGACGTGGTGATCCAAGCAATATGACCGTCAGGATAGGTGTGGAACTTCTTGTAGTAGAAATCCAGATCGAGCCGCCCAAGCTTCCACAGATGAAAGGCGATATCCTTTCCCGTGTACGTCACCGTACCATTCGATCGCACGATCACTTTGTCCAATTCGTGTTCGGTCTCGTCCCCCTCGCCTAAGTCATCAGCCGATCGCATCACCCAGCACTCCGCGAGTTTGCCTTCGGTGGCGTACTCGATGGCCTCTTGCTGCTTGAGCAACTCAAAGGCGCGGCTCCATAGCTTCATGTGCAGGACATCCGATTCACGTGGCAACAGTTCGTATTCGATTCCAACTCGCGCCATAGTATTCAAATGGCATTCTAGAATCCGGGTCGAGACGTACTCCGCTATCTCATAGGTCTCGCCTTCACCAGCTTCGATTCCATGTAGAGTCTCGGTTCGAAACGCTAGACGCGCGTTGTCTTCTTCGTAGTAACTCCCAACCCGCGCGTACAAATTCCAGCAATAGTAGTCAAATCTCACCTCGCTGTTGTCCTCGATAGCTCTAATTTGATCGAGCGTCTTCTGTTCGAGGTGTTTGAATCCGACGACCACATCCGCGACTTGCACTCCGGTGTTGTCGATGTAGTTCTGGATTTCTACCGTCTCGCCGGCCTCGCGCAGCATCCTGACCATTGTATCGCCGAGCACTGCGTTTCGCAGGTGCCCGATATGAGCGGCCTTGTTCGGATTGACCGCGGTGTGTTCGACGATGATCTTTCCACCGAGCCGCGGCTCGACCGCGGCCGGTTCGCCAAGCGACCTAAGAACAAACTCGGCTCGATCCAGATATAGATTCAGGTAACCTGCACCGGCGACATCGACTCGGGCGACTCCGTCCACACTTCGCATCTCCTCCGCGAGTTTTGTCGCTATCTCTCTCGGATTCTGTTTCTGCCCGATCGCAGCCTTGAGCCTTTTCGCCAATTCAAACGCAACCGGAAACGCGAGATCGCCGAGCTCGGTCCTCGGCGGCACCTCGACTGGGATCTCCGGCAGATCGATATCGAACAGCCGGTTGATCGCTGCTCGCACACGGTCACGCATTGTTTCCTGAATAGTCATCGCTTACCAGTTCTCTCATTGGCCTCGCACTGAGAGATTTGATCTTGATCTTGGAATCGAAAATAGTATCAGCGGGTATGTGGTTTTGGAAGGTACGCACTCGTAAAGATTGAGTTGTGCGTGACCAGAATTGCGATCTGCATTGCTGGTGAAGTTGCCGCGGATGCGATCGACTCAATGGCCAAGAAATCCCACCCACGGTAGTGGGTGGATCTTTCAAACATAGCCTACAACGCAAGCTGACCAGTTCTTACCTGTTTCCTCTCGCTCTCTTTCCTCGCGACGCGAGGAAAAGAGAGCAAGAGGAAACCGGAAATCCAGAACAGGCCGTCGATCGAGGTTGTGTCTGAACAAATCCCCACACTGCCGTGTGGGGTATTCCCGACTGCCAACTGCCTACCGCCCACAGCCCACTGGTTTGCGTTCTATTTCCCCGCGTCGGCGCCCTTCAGATACTTGTCCAGAAAAACGAGAATCGCCTTGTACCCTCGAATCTCATTAGCCTTCTTCGTGAAGCCGTGACCCTCGTTGTCAAACACCACGTACTCAACAACGCCGCCTTTCTTCTTCACCGCGTCGACTATTTCATCCGACTCGGGTTTGATCACTCGCGGATCGTTCTTGCCCTGAAGCACCATCAACGGCCGCGTGATCCTGTCAGCATGAAACAGCGGAGAGATCGCCTTCAGGTTCTCACGGTCAGCCTTCGGGTCACCGAGTTCCTTGTAGAGCGCTTTGCGAAACGACTCCCAATACGGCGGTATCGATTCAAGCGTTCGCAACCAGTTTGAAACGCCAAACAGATCGACACCTACCGCGAATTCTTCGGGCTTGAACGCAAGCGCCGCCAGCACCATGTATCCGCCGTAGCTCCCGCCAAGAATTCCGATCTTCGAGGTGTCAACATAGTCGAGTGTCGCCAAATACTTCTTAGCTTCAACGCAATCCCAAAGCGGTTCGCGTCCGTGCTTCTGATCGTCGGCGGTGAAAAAAGTCTTTCCGTAACCCGAGCTTCCCCGGTTGTTCACACCCAATATCACGTAGCCGTGATTCACAAGATACTGAATCACACCGCTGTAGCCCGTTCGCGTCTGCCCTCCCGGACCGCCGTGAATCCACAGCAACGCCGGAGCTTTGTTCGTAGCGCTCGCTTGTTGAGGCTTGTAGAGAATCGATGGAATTTCCATTCCGTCAAACGATTTGTATCTGATCACTTTCGACGCAACCAGATCAGCAGCGTCGATCTCAGGATTCAAGGTCTCAGTCAGCTTGCGCACTTGCTTTGTCGCGAAGTCATAGACGTACAGGTTGCCCGGCGAGTAATCGCCGGTGAAGTAAAACGACATCAGCTTCTCGCTTCGAGAGATGTTCACCGAAGTGATCTGACCCGCAGGGAAAGGCGGGAGCGCGACCGCTTTGCCGCTCGCGCGATCGTAGATTTTGATCTTCGTGCGCGCGTCTTCGTTGACCCCGACCACGCGATACTTTCCATTGTGCGAGAAGTATGTGAACGCGATGTCCCAGTTTGCCTTCTCAACGGGCTCTTTCTTTCCGGTCGCCAGATCGTAACGCGCGAGGTACGAGAACTCGCCGCCTTCGTCGGTCTGGTAGATCAGGTATCGCGATGACGGATCAAACGTCGCGGGGCTTGAAGCCACCTCGCCCTGATGCGGGGTAATGTTCTTCATTTCCTTCGACGCAACGTTGTAGAGATAGACGTCGGAATCCGAGGTAGTGTTCGGCTTGCCGAATGCGATGAACTTCTCGTCATTAGAGATATCCCCAAACTGATATCCCTCGGTGTCCTTGTAGAGCAGCTTACGTTCGTAGCTCTGAGCGTCCATTCTATAAATGTCAAAGAATTTTGCGTCTCGCTCATTTGTCCCGATGTAAAACGCCTTGCCATCCTGAGTCCATCCAAGAAACTGGGCTTTCAGCTTGTCACCGGGCGTCAGGTCTCTTTCTTTTCCATCCTGCCAGACGTATATGTGATTGTTCTCGTTCCCGCCTTGATCGTGCGTATACAAGAAGCGCGAGTCATTAGGAAAGTAGCCGATGCTGAAGGTGCTCTCAGTGGTGGACTGAGTGAGTTGCTTCATGTCACCACCGGTGACTGGAATGGAGTAGACGTTATAGATGCCGTTCTTATTGCTCGAGACGAGAATGGATTTCTCATCAGGCGAAAAAGAGCTGCCTCCGATCGCGGTAGTGTTGAGGAATTGCTCGACGGTGTATTGCTTGACGGCTCGGGTCGCGCTGGCGTTCTTGCTACTCTTGCCGGCCCGTGCGGCTTTGTTGCTCTTACTGGTCTGATTGCTCTTTGTTGTCTGGCTCAGACCTGGAATAGTAGAAAGCTGAGCGAATGCCGCCACGACGACGAGCGTCGCGACTGCCGGCGCAAATCGCCGCGCCGCGCTTAAGAATCGTGCCTGTGATTTCATAGATGTCTCCTGTGTTGAATCCGCCTGAATTGGTTTCGCTAAACTGAGCTGCCCGGATTGGTTTCCGTCCGACCCTAAACTCGTCGATACGAATCGCTCCTGAGTATATACGCTATTGAACGCTTAAGATTAACACCGAATGTCTAATTCGTATCGCTTGACTTCAAGAGACGCCCGTCACTAGCATCTCCGTTTCGCCGAGGTGCCAAATTGTCGACCGTTCTCAATCAAGTCACTGACGAACTCCAATCGATCTTCGATCGCGCGAGAAGCGTCGCCGTGCTCACCGGAGCCGGAGTCTCAGCCGAAAGCGGCGTGCCTACGTTTCGTGGCGGAGGCGATACCGAAATTTGGACCTGGCGCGGAAAACATATTACCGAATTGTCTTCGGCGGAGATGATGGCCGCTGATCCGAAACTCGTCTGGGAGTGGTTCGATTATCGAAGAGGCATGCTCACCACCATCGAACCGAATCCGGGACACTTCGCGCTCGCTCGGTGGGAACACAGGTTCGAAGACTTCGCGTTGATCACTCAGAACATCGATGATCTGCATCGAGCGGCGGGCAGCATGAACGTGCTGGAGCTGCACGGCAACACCTGGCGCGCCAGGTGTCTCGGTTGCGCGAGCACGTTCGAAGCTCGCGAGTGTCCGCTTGAGGAGAGCCCGCCGAGGTGTCTCGCATGCGGTGGACCTGCGAGGCCTGACGTTGTGCTGTTCGGCGAGCTTCTGCCGGATGGAGTCTTCGAACGCGCTGAGGAAGCAGCCGGGCGCGCCGATCTTTTCTTTATGATCGGAACATCGGGGGTTGTGTTTCCGGCGGCGGGGCTTCCGAGAACGGCTAAGCGAAAACGCGCGCGGGTGATTGAAGTGAACCCCGAGATGACGGATATTTCTTTCATCGCCGACTTCACGATCTTAGGCAAAGCGGGAGAGGTGTTGCCGCAATTCTTGAAGGCGAGAGGATGACACAAATGGTTTCTGGTTTCTGGTTTCTGGTTTCTGGTTCCTCGTTTCTGGTTTGCGATCTTTTGAGTGACCGCGCCCGACTAAAATGGTTTCTGGTCTCTGGTTTCTAGTTTCTGGTTCCTCGTTTCTGGTTTGCGATCTTTTGAGTGACCGCGCCCGACTAAAATGGTTTCTGGTCTCTGGTTTCTAGTTTCTGGTTTGCGATCTTTTGAGTGACCGCGCCCAATCATCAATCCAGAACTAGAAACCAGAAACCAGAGACCAGAAACCAGAGACCAGAGACCAGAAACCAGAAACCAGAAATCAAGCGAATTATGCGCATTGCTTACTTCGACTGTTTCGCGGGTGTCAGCGGCGACATGATTGTCGGCGCGTTGCTCGACTTGGGCGTCGACTTCGAAGCGCTGAGACGCAAATTGTCATCGCTCGCCGTCGGCAACTATGGAATCAGCACTCGGCGTGTTGAGCGAGCCGGAATCGCTGCGACAAAGTTCGACGTCGACGTTGACCTTCGCGATCAACCTGCGAGAACGCTTGCAGACATTCGATCGATAATTTTGGAATCGAGCTTATCCGAGATAACGAAACAACGTTCGCTCACGGTCTTCGAACGGCTCGCCGACGCAGAAGCGAAAGTTCACAGCACGACTCGAGACGAGATTCATTTTCACGAAGTCGGAGCCGTCGATTCGATTATCGATGTCGTTGGCGCGATGATCGGATTCGAGATGCTCGGTGTCGATCGATTCTACTGTTCGCCACTTCGAGCCGGGCGCGGTGTGATCGAAGCGGAACACGGCCGCTTGCCAGTGCCCGCACCCGCTACCGCCGAGCTTTTGAAAGACGTGCCGATCTACGCGGGCGACCTCGAAGGCGAGTTCGTTACTCCGACCGGCGCCGCAATCGTTGCGACGCTGTGCGAAGAGTTCGGGCACTTGCCGGCGATGAAAACGAGCGGCGTTGGTTACGGTGCGGGCTCGCGTGATCCGAAGGGCTTGCCAAACGCGCTTCGAGTGATGCTCGGTGAAATGGACGATGCTGCAAACGACATCGAGTCGAGTGTCGCTTCGCGCCTAGATCACAGCGTGATGGTGATCGAAACAAGCATCGACGACATGAATCCGCAGGTGTACGGATTCGTGATGGAACGCGCGTTCGCGATGGGCGCGCTCGATGTTTTCATGATCCCGGCCCAAATGAAGAAGGACAGACCCGGCGTTTTATTGACGTTGCTGTCCAAGCCAGAGACTGCAGAGGCATTGATTGAAATGCTGCTCGCCGAGACGACAACGCTTGGGGTTCGTTATTACAGGGCGCATCGCCGAGTGCTCGAACGCGCAATCGAGACCGTTGATACGGAGTACGGGCCGGTGCGGATCAAGGTAGCGCGTGACGGCGACCGCACGCTACACTTTCAACCTGAGTACGAGGATTGCGCGAGGCTTGCGCTCGCGTCACAAACGCCATTGATTGAAGTGCAAGCGGCCGCGAGCGCGGCATATCGAGAGAGGTTGGGGCAGGGTAACAAAACAAACACACAAGATGGCTGACTCAAAGAAGAACAACGGATCAGAGAAACGCAACGGCTTTGACTCGCAGAAAGTCGAAGCGGGCGTGCGATTGATTCTGGAAGGGATCGGCGAGGACGCGGATCGGCCGGGCGTCGCTGAAACGCCTCGCCGCGTCGCCGTCATGTACGAAGAGATATGCGCGGGGCTGCACGATGATCCGCGGCAGTTTCTTCACGTCATTCCGGCCGAGACTCACGATGAGATGGTGATCGTCAAAGACATCCCGATCTATTCGATCTGCGAACACCATCTGCTGCCTTTCGTAGGCGTGGCGCACATCGCTTATATTCCGAGGGACGGCCGAATAGTCGGGCTCTCGAAACTGGCTCGGGTGGCCGATTTGATGGCGCGTAAGCCTCAGATTCAAGAGCGGCTCGCAACGGAGATCGCGGATCTGCTCGACGAAATGTTGCGGCCGACCGGCGTGATGGTGGTGATAGAAGCCGAGCATATGTGCATTGAGATGCGCGGAATCAAGAAGCCCGGTTCAAAGGCCGTGACCAGCGCGCTGCGGGGCGGATTCTTGAAAGACCAGCGCACTCGCGCCGAAGCGATGTCGTTGATACTGAGTCAGAAGAGATGAGGAGTGAAACGTGATGCGTGAAACGTGATGCGTAATGCGTGAAACGTGAAGATGAATCGAAGCACAACTCACGTTTCACGCATCACGTTTCACGCATCACGTTTCACGCATCACGTTTCACGCATCACGTTTCACGCATCACGTTTCACGCATCACGTTTCACGAATCCATTATGGGAGAAAACACCTTCTACGTAACAACACCGATCTACTACGTAAACGCGAAGCCTCATATTGGGCACGCATATCCAACCATAGTCGCCGACGTTCTGACTCGCTTTCATCGCCAGCGCGGAATTGATTCTTACTTTCTCACCGGCACAGACGAACATGGGATCAACATCGAACGCGCGGCGGCTGCTCGCGGTGTTCCCGTCAAGCAACACGTCGATGAGATAGTCGAGGAATTCAAGACGGCGTTTGCTCCGCTCGGACTCGAATACGATCAGTGGATTCGCACAACCGATCCGATCCACGAGGCAGCAGTCGCGAAGCTCTGGCGCATTCTCGACGAACGCGGTCACATCTACAAATCACAATATGAAGGGTGGTACTGCGGGAACTGCAACGAGTTCAAAGACGTCGATGAAAAGACGGCCGAGCCGATGTGCCCGATTCACGAGCGGCCGCTCGAGCGGCTTGCCGAAGAGAGCTACTTCTTCAGACTGTCAGAATTTCAAAAGCCCTTGCTCGAACACTACGAAAAGCACCCTGAGTTCGTGATGCCGGACGTGCGGCGCAATGAAGTGATTTCATTTGTTGCGGGTGGGCTTAAGGACCTGTCAATCAGCCGGGTCTCGGTGAAGTGGGGCATACCGGTTCCCGGCGCTCCAGACCACACGATGTATGTTTGGTTCGACGCGCTGTCGAACTACATCACCGCGCTTGGATGGGGCGGTGAATCGCAGCCGAAGTTTGATCGCTACTGGCCTGCGCTTCATCTGGTCGGGAAAGACATCCTGCGAATGCACGCGGTGTACTGGCCCGCGTTCCTGCTGGGAGCGGGAATCGAGTTGCCGCGCACGGTGTACGCTCACGGGATGTTGCTGCGCGGTGGTCAGAAGATGGGTAAGACGCTCGGTAACGCGATTGATCTTGGAGTCTTGAAGCGGCATTTCACCGCCGATACGATTCGCTACTTTCTGTTGAGAGAGGTCGCGTTCGGCCAGGACGGCGAGGTGACTTACGAAGCGCTGATCGACAAGGCGAATTCGGATCTTGCGGACGGGCTCGGGAATCTCGCGAGCCGCACGCTCACGATGGTGCGGAATTATTTTGACGGTTACGCGCCTCGTCCAGCGCGTGCGAACGGCGACGATGCCGCGGCTGTGGAAAATCGAATTGCTGAAGCCAAGCGCAAGTTCGATGACGAATTCAGGCAGCTCAATTTCTCTCGCGCACTCGAGGCCGCGTGGGCGGGAATTGCAAGGATCGATAAGTTCATCACCGATAATCAGCCGTGGAAGCTTGCGAAGGATCCGGCTGCGCGCGGTCACCTCGACGCAGTTCTTGCGACCGCTTATGAAGGGCTGCGACACGTGATCTTGACCGTCGCTCCTTTCATGCCGGTTACATCTCGCGAGATTTGGAATCAGATGGGATTGCCGGACGATCCGTTGCGCATCAATCCCAACGAAGCAAAGTGGGGGGATAAGCTGGAGCTGTCGAAAATCGAGCACATCAGTCCGCCATTTCCCAAACTTGATAAGGAAAGAATAATGTCAGAGATTTCAAACGAAACTGCGCCGCCCGCGACCGAACCAACAACATCGGAGAACGTGCCGGCGCCAGCCCCGACCGGCGCGACGCAGGCTGTGGCCCCTGCAAGTCAGATCGTTACGATCGATGATTTTATTAAGGTCGAGCTGCGTGCTGCTACCGTTCTCGAAGCTGAGAAGGTTCCAAAGGCGGACAAGCTTTTGAGATTGGTCGTGGATCTGGGCGAAGCCGAGCCGCGCCAGATTCTTGCGGGCATCGCCGAGCATTACTCGCCCGAGGATGTCGTCGGGCGAAAGATAATCGTGGTTTCGAACCTCGCGCCTCGCAAACTGCGCGGACTCGAATCGAATGGTATGTTGCTGGCTGCTTCGGTGGGAGAAAACGGCCGGCCCGTGCTGGCGACTTTTGGCGAAGACGTACCAAACGGCACGCGGTTGAAATAGGCGTCTTATCCCTATCCCCATCTCCTGCACGCGGCAATATAGTTCATGGGTTCCAACTCGTCGCCGGGCTGCAACTCATTGAGCATCGATTTGACGACGTCAATATCAGGTGAGTGGATCGAGATCGATTGAACACGATGGGATCCGACAGTGACATCCGCAAGCTCAAGCCACCCGCCGTTGAACTGAAATTGTGATCGCCGCTTTAACACTCTCGTCTCAGAAACCGCCGGCGAGGACTCGACGAGCGCACGGATAAACCGATCGTCTGAGAAACTCGCTGACCGTGCGTTACCAGGTAAGGCGACCTCCAATAATCGCGCCGCATCTCTCAGTGTCGCCAACTGAGCCGGAAATCGATAAGTGAATTCAGCGCTCTCGACATAAAGTTCAAACTCACCCGGTCTCGTTTCGAAAAGAAGTTTGAACTTCAGCAGCCACTCGCCGGCATAACGGCGCAGCTTGATGTTCTGATCATTCTTTGGTGAAACAAGATAAAGATCCTCCCATTGAATATCCTTTATCCCGAGTCTGATGGGATACACTCGAACGCGGCCGGAGAGTGCGTCGTTGATTCGCCCGAAGGCACGCCATTCCCATATTCTTCCTTCTTCCGGTGACTTCATCATCATATTCGCTTGAATTGAATTATACGTCGAGCACAAGGTTTTGTAACGCTTTTCGGGCCGACCACAACTTATGGTAAACTGCGCGATCAGAAATTCATGAAACAACTTTCGCGGAGTTTGATCCGATGATGGACAAGAGAACGATTTCGGCAGGGGCAGAAGGCGATGACGAGAAGCAATTCGAGTTGAGCCTGAGGCCGAAGTGGTTGCGCGAGTACATCGGCCAACACAAAGCCAAAGAAAATCTATCAATCTTCATTCAAGCGGCGCGCAAGCGCGGCCAGGCGCTCGACCACGTGCTGTTGTACGGCCCGCCGGGGCTGGGCAAGACTACGCTTGCGCATATCATCGCGAATGAGATGGGAAGCGATATCAAGTCAACCGCGGGCCCGGTGATCGAAAGAGCGGGCGATCTTGCGGCGTTGCTTACGAACCTCACTGAAGGCGACGTGCTTTTTATCGACGAGATTCATCGATTGAATCCCACCATCGAAGAAGTTCTTTATCCGGCGATGGAGGACTATCAACTCGACATCATTATCGGGCAGGGTCCGTCGGCCCGCTCGATAAAGCTGGAACTGCCCAAATTCACGCTTGTGGGTGCGACGACGCGCGCGGGTCTGATAAGCGCGCCGCTTCGCGGTCGATTCGGTATACCGCTGCATTTGGACTTCTACCCGATCTCGGACTTGGAAGTGATTGTGAATCGTTCGGCTGAGATCCTGGCGGTTACGGTTGAAGCGGGCGGCGCGAATGAAATAGCGAAGCGCTCGCGAGGCACTCCACGAATCGCGAATCGACTGCTGCGACGAGTGCGTGACATCGCTGAGGTGCTGCACGACGGACTGGTGACAAACGAAGTAGCGGCAAGCGCGTTGAATCGCATGGAGGTGGACACGTACGGGCTCGACGAGGTGGATCGAAAACTTTTGTTGACCATTATCGACAAGTTCGACGGCGGCCCGGTGGGTTTGGGTACTCTTTCAGCCGCCATCAGCGAGGAGAAAGACGCCATCGAAGAGATTTACGAGCCCTATCTTTTGCAGATTGGTTTTCTGAACCGCACACCCCGCGGACGCACCGCAACCCGTCTCGCCTATGAACACCTCGGTCTCGATTTTGGGAAGTCCACCGGCCAAAGCGACCAGGCAACTCTGTTCTAGACTCCTTCACTTACCACGCTTTAGATTCCTGAAACCTTTTGCGCTCTCGCGGCACTAACGCTGCGTACGAGACATTAGCGGGAAGAATAAAAGTTGAACCTCGGATGCGGGTAGCCGTTTTAGATGACCAAACACGCAGGCAGGACTGATCGAGGCGGTGGGAGATAGAGATGCAACAGACTGGCAAATCAACACACACCTCTGTGGGCGCGGCGTTTTTTCTATTCCTGGCGCTGGCGGTGATTCCCTTTTCCCTCAAGGCCGTCGGTGTGGAGGAATCGCTGAGCCCGAGACTTGCCGCGGCGACGGATGCCTGGCACCAGGTAGCGGAAGCGTTCGGGGGTGGATTTCAACCCGGCGCACCGGCGGAACTGGCCGCTGTGAACTACGCGGAATCCGAACTCGCGAAGCCCATCGAGGAAGCTATTTATTCGGGCGAGCGCGGATGTGAGCACGAAACCGCTTGTATCGGCGAGGCTGGTTGTGATCGCGAAGCTGCTTGTGAGAACGAAACCGCTTGCAAACGCGAGATCGACGCTCTCGCGAAAGAACCGGCGAACAGTCGTGATGCAAGTCTACGAAAGGTTGATCGCGTAAGAACTGTCTGCCGCAAATCAAACGAACTCGCGCGCCCGCTTGCGGCACGCGGGCAACTGGCGATGCATGTTGACGCGATAGAGGCTGCGCTGCTGGCCAAGCCGGTGGAAGCGCTAAGATTCCTCCCGTTGGATCCGGCCATCGAGAAGCAATGGGGGAATCTACTCGAGACCCATATGCGGCGGGGCGATTTTCAAATGCTCGGCGAGATGAAGCGCAGGCAGATGGAAAGGGACCTTCGGGTTGTAGTGAAGATGAAATCGCCGGCGGCTTCGCGAAAAGCCGCCGAGTGTAAAGTGCGAACCGCGATGGCGTCGGCAATGCGCTTGATAAGCGAGCCGATTGCGGCCCCGGATAACTGCGAGCTGTAAAAGACACAATCCTGAGGTCTCTCCTTGCTTCTGCGCGAGCGGTCTGCGATTGCTCGCGCAGTTTTACGTTTGCAGAAGCCCGCGAGCCGCATCAATAAATTGACGCACACTTCGGCCATCCCTAGAATACAACACGAACTTGACGCGGGTCGGGAGGATCAGATGTCAGAAGCGAGAGCGGCCAGAAAAAAGATGCGAGAGTTGTTACTGTTCATACCCAATCTTGTCGGGCTGATGATCGGCTTGTTGCGCGACGATCGTGTTTCGCAAGCCGACAAGGCCATCCTCGCCGGGATCATCATGTACGTCGTGGTTCCCATCGACATCATTCCTGACTTTATTCCGTTTATCGGACAAGTTGATGATTCGTATTTGCTCGCGATATCGATACTGAGACTCTTGAACCGCGCCGAACGGCGAGTCGTTCTCGATCACTGGAAGGGTAAGTACGATATCAAGCAGCTCGTCGACAGCATAGCGCACATTGCAGAGTTCTTTCTGCCGAAACCCGTCAAGAATGTGTTGCGCGGCCGCATCGAGCCTAAGAACCGCCTATCGGTTGTCGCTGACGCCCCAGGCGTGACTGAGTAACAAATCTTCGACGCCATTTAACGCCCTGAGTCAGCGCTTGCTTCTGCCTCGCGAAGAACCCGCAGCAGTTTCTCATGAATCCCATCAAACGAGCCGTTGGACATTATTACAACGATCTCGCCGCCTACCAGCCGCGGCGCAAGATCGGAAACGATTTCGTCCGCCGTTGCTATCGCGTAAGCGTCCCGTCCGCGTCTTCTTAGATTCTCAAGCATTTTCAGCGGTGATATTGCGGTTTCACTTGTATAGCGTTCCGGATGAAATAACCGCGCAATGATAACTTCGTCGGCCTCAGCGAGGGCGTCTTCGAAGGCCTGTTGGAACACTTTTATTTGAGCAGTGTAGGAACGAGGCTCAAAGACCGCGACGATGCGTCGGCCGGGATACTTTCCGCGCGCGGCAAGCAGAGTCTCGCGAACCGCCGTCGGATGATGCGCGAAATCATCGATCACGGTCACGCCCCGAACTTGTCCTCGAACCTCCAGGCGCCGCTTAACGCTCTTGAACTCAGCGAGCGCATTGGCGACGGCGCTCCGATCAAGGCCGAGAACTTCGCAAGCGGCAATTGCTCCCAGGCAGTTCCTCACATTGAACAGACCTGCAAGCGGAGTGCGATACCGCCCGAACTCGTTCCCCTGTGCGACCACCGTGAACGTTGTGGCATCGTCCGAGAAGGTGATGTCACGCGCGCGCCAGTTGGCGTCTTGATCAATACCGAAAGATTCGACTCTGCACAGAGCTCGCGGCGCCAGCTCTCTTACCAGGTCCGAATCCCAGCCGGCGATCAACTGCCCGCGCCCCGGAATCAAATTGATCAAGCGGCTGAACGCAAACTTGATTGCTTCGACGTCGCGATATATATCGGCATGATCGAACTCGATGTTATTCAGAATGACCGTGTCCGGCAGGTAGTGCATGAACTTGGGCCCTTTATCAAAGTACGCTGTGTCGTATTCATCGCCTTCGATAACAAAGTAAGGACCGCCGGTCACGCGAAAGGATGACTTGAAATTCTCGGCAACACCGCCTATCAAGAACGCTGGGTTAGCGCCGGCGCACTCCATAGCCCAGGCCATCAGTGATGTTGTAGTAGTCTTGCCGTGAGTTCCAGCGATAACTATAGAGTGTCGACCGCGAATGAAATTCTTTTCGACGACAGCGGCCATCGATGTGTATTGCATCTTCTGATTGAGTGCATGCTCCAGCTCAGGATTGCCGCGCGTGATGGCGTTTCCGACAACGATGAGATCCGGACGAGGCGATAGATTCTCAGGTTTATAGCCGGCAAGAGCGGGGATACCTAGACGTTCCAACTCAAGCGACATCGGTGGATAAACATTTTCGTCCGATCCTGTTACCTTGTGACCCTGCTGACTGAGCATTCCGGCAAGCGAAGCCATCGCGGTGCCGCAGATTCCAATCAAGTGATAATGTCTGGTTTCCAATTAATCTCCTCCGGCCAAAGACGTGAGTATAGCGATGCGTTGTTCTGTTTGAAAAGTTTTGCTGCTTGCGGCGGCATACCTACTATGAAAAAATCGTCGCCGTGAAGGCACTCAGGCTAGATCCGGAACTGAAACTGGTGATGGATGCTGCGGTTCCGCGGCGACCCGATGAAGCGCTCGTGCAAGTAGTAGCTGCAGGCATCTGCAAAACGGACCTGGAAATCGTGAAGGGTTATGCGGCATTCCGGGGAACACTCGGACACGAGTTTGTTGGCCGCGTGGTGGAGTCGCCTGACCATGCGTTGGTCGGGAAACGCGTCGTGGGGGAAATCAACGCCGGATGCGGACTGTGCGCGCAGTGCGAGTCAGGTGATTCCAGGCACTGTGCGGAACGCACTGTGTTGGGCATCAAGAATCGTGACGGGGCGTTTGCCGAATTCCTTTCCCTTCCCGTTCCCAATTTGATCGCGGTGCCGGATGAGATCAGTGACGACGCGGCAGTATTCGCGGAGCCTCTGGCTGCCGCCTGCAACATTCTGGAACAAGTCAGCATAGACGCAGCGTCGAATGTGGCAGTAGTCGGCGATGGCAAGCTCGCACAATTGATTACGCTCGTGATATCCGGGACCGGATGTCATCTAACAATCATTGGAAAGCATCCCGAAAAGCTGAGGCTTGCGAGCCGATTCGGAGCCACCTCAACATTGCGTGCTTCCGACCTGCATGGTTCGAGTTACGAAGCGCGTTTCGATGTGGTGATCGAGGCAACGGGTTCACCCTCAGGATTGGAGGCCAGCCTTAAGCTCGTTAGACCGCGCGGAACGGTCGTGCTCAAGTCCACACATCACGGTTCGAGCTCGCTCGACACGTCACTGATCGTTGTCAATGAGATAAAAGTCGTTGGATCGCGCTGCGGCCGGATGCGACGAGCGATTGATTTTCTCGCGCGCCGTCAAGTCGATTTGAATTATCTTGTTTCAGAACGACTGCCTCTCGAAAAAGGTTTGCGAGCCTTCGATGTCGCCGCCGCTTCCGACAGCATGAAGGTAATCTTACAAATGTGGTAACTGCCAAGATGGGAATGCGGAATAATCGCTTGCCCTGAATCTGGCCTCCAGAACCTGTTTCAGGGGGTGCACGCAAAGAAACTTATTGACACCGTATAGCGCGAATGTTATAAACCCGCCGAACAAGCTACCATATCTTGGGTTAGCGTCATCGAGAACATACGAGATTTTGGGAGGCGTGATGAATCAGGGTGATTTGATCGAGAAGGTCGCGAAGGGAGCCTCGATTAGCAAGGCGGAAGCTGAGCGCGCGATCAACGCGTTCAAAGAAGCGATCACCGACAGCCTGCG
>Ga0070696_100000144_pt1 | contig 39344 bp, 40 predicted proteins | sample KBSK1253metaG_FD_65474 | JGI IMG/M metagenome (GOLD analysis project Ga0070696, IMG submission 65474) | Corn, switchgrass and miscanthus rhizosphere microbial communities from Kellogg Biological Station, Michigan, USA - KBS K1-25-3 metaG | ecosystem: Host-associated > Plants > Roots >... | reverse complement strand
GCTGTCAGCATCCAGCGAATCAAGCTTCCCGGGCGCCATCCCCAGCTTGAATCAGCGCGCAGCTTCTCGTTCAATCCGCTACGCCTGAGTCACGCTGCCGCAGAGGGGTGAGCAGTTACGTCGCGGCGAATAGTGCGGAAACGGGGTCGAGTAGCTCGGGCAGTGGTTGATTTTAGTTCATTTGTGATGCGATGCACAACAGACGCCCTCGGCCCTGCGAGAAACGGCGTACGCCTTGGGCCGCTCAGGGTCAAAAACTCACCGTGCGATGGGCTGCCGTCTGGCAGGAAAGCATTGAAGGCGGACGCAAGGCACGCTGGCCATCCGTTGGGCCAGCTAGGGAGCTCTGCTTAGTAGGCGCCGGCCGCAAGCGCGGTCAACGCCTGGCGCAACGCGGATAAGACCCGGGTCAGACGCCCGGGCCAGGACGTCATCGATATTGCTTCTCCGGCGGCGGCGGGGCCTGACCCCGTTCGTCCGCCAAGCGAGGTGCGCACGCAAGAGGCGGCACCCGCGATCCTCTTCGCGGGAGCCGCCTGTTGGCGCGCAACTGGCCGGCAAGAGAGACGGGGATGCCGATCTTGCGGAGCGAGGCGTCAGAAGCAGCGCTGGGACGCCGCGAGACAGCTCCCCCTGCGCAGCAACCGGTCGTAGCAGCAGGTCTCGGCCGCCGCGCAGATCCAGCTCGACTGGCCCCGGCCCCACCAATCCGCGGGGGCGATGCACCTCTTCCTGAGGGCGGTGCGGTGGTAGACCGGTGCGGAAACGCCGTCGGCCGAGGCGTAGTTGCCATATGGCACAGCGAGAGCAAGGCCGAGGGTGAGCATGAGCGCGGCTGAAGTGGCCGCAATCCAGCGGGTCATCATCGTTTCTCCTTCCTGGGACGAGGCCCGCAAAGCCTGCGCCCGCCGTGCATGACGGCAAACCCGGCCTGCGGACCGGCGGCGAACCGAGCCGCAATGCGCTCCTACACCGATTCGCAATTAAAAAGTGTAAACTAGCACAGTTGCAACCTATGCGTATGATGTCGGCTGACGAATAGCCGCTGAGCCGCGCCCTCGCATCGCTCCATCAAGGATGATGGGCGGCCAAGGAGGACGGTGCGTGCGGACGACGGCTGCTTCTATCAGCTGCCGGGTGGAGCGACGGTGACGTTGAGATCGTTTACCAGGCCGTCGGCCAGGGAGTAGATCCAGCCGTGCACATACAGCCTCTGGCCGCGCGCCCACGCCTCCTGCACGAACACGTCGGAGGCCACGTTCTTGACCTGGCGCAGAACATTGAGCTCGCAGAGGCGGTTGAGGCGGGCGCGCGGGTCGGCAATGGCCTCCAGCTCCGCACGGTGGGCCTCGTTGACCTCGCGTATGGGGTGCAGCCAGTGGTCCACGAGACCGCGCCGCTTGCCATCCACGGCCGCCGCCACGCCGCCGCAGCCGTAGTGGCCCACCACCATGATGTGCTTCACATTCAGCACATCCACGGCGAACTGCAGCACCGAGAGGTAGTTGGCATCCTGCGGCGGGGCCAGGTTGGCGACGTTGCGGTGGACGAACAACTCGCCGGGGTCGAGGCCGACGATCTCGTTGGCCGGCACGCGGCTGTCGGAGCAGCCGATCCACAGGTACTCCGGCGCCTGCTGGCGCTCCAGCCGCCTGAAGAAGCCGGGATCGGCGGCGAGCTTGCCCTGCGACCAGGCGCGGTTGTTGGCCTTGAGGCGATCGAGCATGGCCGCTCTTAGCGCCAAGCACCGTTAACGACAAGGCTGATGCGTCGGATCGCAGATAGGGACGGGTTCCAGGGCAACCGTCCGGCCCATGCGCCGGCGGCGTATGCCTCAGGCGTTGCCGTTCTCTCCTCTCGGCATTCGTTGGCAACGCTCTGCGGGCTTGTCCCAATAGCGCGGCTCGCATGCCCGGAGCAGCGTCCCTCGGTTCCGGAAGCCCGGCCCAAAATGCCGACCCTCGATTGGGCGGGCTTCCCAATACCGATCGAGAGGAACCCCAGCCATGTCCACCACAACCAGAACCACCGCCATTGCGGCGGCACTCCTGGCCATGCTCTGCGCGCCGTCGAGCCTGTCCGCCCAAGGCAACGTCAGGGACCGCGTGGCCGCCGCGATCGACTCGATCCAGGGCGCCTGCGCAAGCGACATCGACAAATTCTGCGGCAACGTCACGCGTGGCGAGGGCCGGGTGCTGCTCTGCATGCAGGCCCACGACGACCAGCTGGGCTTCCGCTGCCAGTTCGCGCTCTACCGGGCCTCGCGCAAGATGGGCCGCGCGCTCAACCGGGTGGAGCGTATTGCCGACGCGTGCTGGAGCGATATCCAGGCGCACTGTGCCAATGCCGAGGGCACAGGGCTGGCGCAGTGCGTGATGGATAGAGGCCGGTCTCTCTCACGCGCGTGCCAGAGGGCGGTGACCGGCATTCGGCAGGCCTTGCATGGCTTGGCATCGTTGCGAGGCTTGCCGGCCTACAGCGCAGATGGCAAGGACCTGGGCAAGGTCGTCGACGTTGTCCGGGCTCCCGACGGCAAGGTGCAATCGGTCAATATCGAGGTCGGTCGCTTCCTCGGCCTCGGCGATCGCGTTGTCACCATCGACCGCAACAACTTCGAGGAATTCGCCGACCGGATCAGGCTGCGGATGAACGGCGACGCCGTCAAGGCCCTGCCCGACGCCCGGAAGCAGTAGGCGCGCCGGAGTATCCCGCTCCACTGCACAGTTAAAGAAAGCCGGCCCGGCGATGCCAGACCGGCTTTCTCTGGAGCGGAACCCGTCCCTGGATTGTCGGGCTCCGCTCTCTCCCCCGTAGCCTTGTCGCGTAACGAACTGCCAGATTCCCCCAACCGATATCTGACATCGCCTACAAGACTATGCGCCAGTATTTCTTCCAGACTTCCGGGCGTCGGGCAACCAGGCCCAACCGGTTCGCCACGCGGCCGTGTCTCACTCGCCACAGCGGTCCTTGGCGAGGCTGATCGACACCCGCGTCACCTCCAGCCCCTGGGGCGTGATGCTGAGCGACTGCTTGCAGTTGGACAGCGTGACGTTCATGGCAGCAGAGAAGGCCGCCCCCTGGATCGAGAGCGCGAAGCTGTCGCCGCCGAAGCGCCCGGTCACGTCGCCCTTGGCGGAGTAGGTCTTCTCCTCCCAGGTGCCGCTCACCTGGCTGCCCTTGATGCGCAACTCGGCCAGGGAGTTGATGGCGTAGTCGGCGCTGGCGCAACGCATGGTCTGGCGGATCTGCGTGCCGCCGTCGGCTTTGTAGAGCACGCTGCACTTGACGCGCTCAGTCTTGCCGTTGCTGAGAGCGATGGAGCCGTTGCCGCTCCAATAGCCCGCGAGGTCCCTGATCGGGTCCGCCTGGGCGGGCCCAGCGACCAACCCTGGTGCCAGCCACGAGCAAAAGACCGCAGGCAGCGTCACCGCGGTCAGCCGTGCAAGCATCGTCATTGCAGCTCCTTCCCGGATCGTTTCTTGCCAAATGGGGGGCTCGGTGGGCGTAGAGTATCTTCGTCGGCCGCCACTCGAATGCGAAACCGCAGCGGCACACAGCCCTGCTGGAACCATCCCGGCGCCGTGGCGCACGGGCCGCACGGAATCCAATATGCGCCGCCACTGATGCAGATTTGAGGCAGACGGGCAAAAGATTTTTCGCCGTTGCCCAAAGGCCGCGATTCGTCCCCAGAGAGAATCCGCGCGTCAGGCCGGCGACGCGCCGCGGCGGATGGCAAACAGGTGGTCGACCGGACCCCGCCCGCGGCCGACGCCCAGCGTGAGCCCCGCCTGCAACCCGTGCCACACAAACGTCTTGGCGCGGGGCACCGCCTGTGCGAGCGCGGCGCCCTGTGCCAGCAGCGCGGCGATGGCGGCGGACAGCGTGCAGCCGGTCCCGTGGGTGTGGGGTGTGGCGAGGCGCGGGCTGGCGAATCTCTCCACGCCCACGGCGTTCGCCAGCACGTCCACCGCCTCGTCGCCCGAGCCGTGGCCACCCTTGAGCAGCACGGCGCCGCACCCGAGGCCGAGCAGGGCGTGGGCCTGATCGCACATGTCGGCCTCGCTCTCGGCCTTGCGGCAGTCGAGGAGCACCGCGGCCTCCGCCAGATTGGGCGTAATGAGTGTGGCGAGCGGTATCAGGCTGCCTCTGACGGCGCCGATAGCCTCGGGCTTGAGGAGGACGTCGCCGCTGGTGGCCACCATCACAGGGTCCACGACGACGGGCCGCCGCGGCCCGGCCCGCAGCGCGCGCGCCACCGTCTCGACGATACCGGCATCGGCCAGCATGCCGGTCTTGATGGCGTCCACGGCGAGATCGCAAAGGACGGAGTCGAGCTGGGCGGCGACGAAGCCGGGCGACACCGGCTCCACGCCCTGAACACCGCAGGTGTTCTGGGCGGTGAGCGCGGTGACGACGCTGGCGCCGTAGACGCCGAACGCCGAGAAGGTCTTGAGGTCGGCCTGGATGCCGGCACCGCCGGAGCTGTCCGAGCCGGCGATGGTAAGCGCGATGGGCGTGCGCGGCGGCGCTGGCGCGGGCCCGGTCATCGCGCGCCTTCCTTCAGGATCTCCGTCTGCAGGCCCTTGGGCGTGAGCAGCTCCTCGAGCTGGCCGAGCGCCGGAACGTTGTCGAGCAGCCAGGTGCCGAGCGCATTGAGCGATCCGGTGAGGATCAGGATGCCCGCCGCCACCAGCAGGAGGCCCATGGCCTTCTCGACGCGGCCGAGGTGGCGGCGAAAGCGCTTCAGGAAGCCCAGGAACGGGCCGATGGCCACCGCGGCCAGGATGAAGGGAATGCCAAGCCCCAGGGAGTAGACGAGCAGCAGCCCCACGCCGGCGCCGAGGCTCGCCTCGTTGGCGGCGACGGTCAGGACGGTCGCCAGCACCGGGCCGATGCACGGCGTCCAGCCGAAGGCGAACGCGAGCCCCATGACATAGGCACCCGCCAGGCTGGCGCCGCCCCTGTCCGTATGGAAGCGCGCCTCGCGGTAGAGCAGCGGCACGCGCAGCAGCCCCAGGAAATGCAGGCCGAACAGGATGATCACGATGCCGGCAACCACCGCCAGCTCGCTCTTGTGGGTCTGTATCCACTGGCCGAGCACCGACGCGCCGGCGCCGAAGCCGACGAACACCGTGGTGAAGCCCAGGACGAACAGCACCGACGCCAGCAGCACTTTGCGCCACAGGGCGCTGTCGATCTCCTCCTGGCCGGCCAGCTGGTCGAGCGTCGTGCCGCCCAGATACGTCAGATACGGCGGCACCAGCGGCAGCACACACGGCGAAAGGAAGCTCGCCAGACCCGCGAGCGCGACGAAGAAGTGGATGTAGACCTGCGTCAGCATGCGATCCTTGAAACGGGCCTTGAGACGGGCGCTTCCGGCGGGAGGCGCCGGACGTGCCGACTGACATAGGGCGCGGGCGCTGCCACGGCAAGTTGCATCAACGACCCGTCATGGCGGGCGGAGCCACGCAAGCCGCAGGGGTGCAGGCGGGCGGCCGCCCTTTTCAACCCAGCTTTTCACCCCGGCTTTTCATCCGGGCCGATGGATCGGATCGACCCACAGCACCGTCTCCGGCTTCTCCACCGGCTCGATGTCGAGATTGACGGCGATGGCCTCGCCGTCGCTGCGCACCAGCACGCACTCCAGGGGCTCGTCGGGGCTGGCGTTGATCTCCTGGTGCGGCACGTAGGGCGGGACGTAGATGAAGTCGCCGGGGCCGGCCTCGGCCACGAACTGGAGCTTCTCGCCCCAGCGCATGCGGGCCTTGCCCTTGACGACGTAGATGACGCTTTCCAGATGGCCGTGGTGGTGGGCGCCCGTCTTGGCGTCGGGATGGATCGTCACGGCGCCCGCCCACAGCTTCTGCGCACCGACCCGCGCGAGGTTGATGGCCGCCTTGCGGTCCATGCCCGGCGTCTGGGCCGTGTTGGGATCGAGGCTCCCGCCGGGCACCACGCGCACGCCATCGTGCTTCCAGCGCGGCTCGTTCTCCTGAGAAGGCGCGTGGTGGTGATCGTGGTTGTGGTGGTCTCCGCTCATGTCGTCCTCGCAGGGAGGGCCGTTGTTCGGCCTTGCCGTGCAGGAAGCATAGCGGCTGGGCGGGATGTGGGGAACCCGCCCGCTCTGTCACGCCTTCGCGCCGCAGTAGGCCTCCATCCGGTAGCCCTCGGGGTCGATGACGAAGGCGGCATAATAGTCGGGCCCGTAATCGGCGCGCAGCCCCGGCTCGCCGTTATCCCGCCCACCCGCCCTGAGCGCGGCGGCGTGGAACTTGTCGACGCTCTTGCGCGTGGGCGCATCGAAGCAGACGTGCAGGCCCGAGCTCGCGTCCGACGGCACCGGCCGCTCGACGGCACTGATCCACAGGGCGATGGCGCCGTCACAGCCGTAGCCGAGGGAGCCTTCGGATTGGGAGAGGCAGCTGTAGCCCAGAGGGGCGAGCGCGGCGTCGTAGAACCGCTTCGCCCGCGCGATGTCGCGCACGCCGATCGAGATGTGATTGATCATAGGGGTGTCCTTCGCGATACCGGGGTCAGGCCCCTCGCCTCTACGTTCGGGATTCAGCTCACCGTCCTCGCGAGGGGTCTGACCCCGTTCGTCGCGCCAGCACCTCGACCTGCAGGCGCCAGTTGGTGCCGTTGTCGGCGGAGACTTCGCTTAGCCAGCGGAACGAATCGGGCTCGATCCTGGTGAAGCTCCAGCGCAGGAGCGCGCCGGACTCGTGCCGGCCCTCCTGCACGATGTCGGCGCCGCGCGCCCGCCCGATCTGGCGCGTATACAGCTGCGTTGGCGGGTTGTGCCAGAAGATGTGCCACGCATCGATACCCGGATCGTAGACGCGCAACGTGGTGCCGTACCAATTGCCCGTGACGGGCAGCTGCCGCGGCGGCGCGTCCGGTGTGCGCTCGGCGCTGCCGGGCAGCATCCACACGTCCTGCAGAGCGCGGCCTTCCAGCACCCAACCGGCGTGGATCTCGCCGCGGTTGGTATGCGTGCTCCCGTTCTCCTCGTGGGCGATGACCGTGGTCTCCCAGCTACCCACGAGAAAGCCGTAGAGGCCGAGCTTGTCGGCGCGGTCGGGTGCGGGGCGGTCGCTGTGCACGAGGTCGATGAAGCTGTCGGCGGTCTGGAGCATCTTGCGGTTCCCGAAGGTTCGTGTCAGGAGCCTCGCAGGGTTACGACAGCTCCTCCTCTGCCGCTTGGGAAAAATTGCTATAGTGCGTCCATGTCCCTGACCTCGCGCATGCTGGCCTCCGGTCCCGGCTGGGGCGTCAGCGACGTGATCTGCACGGCCGGCCCGCACGACCGCCCCTTCGAGGAGCGGCACGACACCGCCAGCATCGCCGCGGTGACTGCTGGCACGTTCCAGTACCGCACCGGCGGCGGTCGGGCCGTGCTGGCACCCGGCGGGATTCTGCTGGGCGACGCGGGGGCCTGCTTCGAATGCGGGCACGAGCACGGCACCGGCGACCGCTGCCTCGCCTTCAGCTTCGCGCCGGCGCTGCTGGAGAGCATCGTGTCCGGCGTACCCGGTGCGCGACGCGCGGCGTTCGGCGTGCCGCACCTGCCCCCCGTGCCCGCACTGATGCCGCTGCTCGCCGCCGCCGAGGCCGCCCGCGACGGGGAGGACGCCGTGGAGCTGGAGGAGCTGGCCCTGCGCCTCGCCGCCGCGGTGGCGGCAACCCTCGCAGACGGCGCGCAGCCGGCTGCCGCCCCGAGCCGGCGCGACGAGCGCCGCATCTCGGACGCGCTTTGCCGCATCGAGGGCGAGGCGCACGAGCCGCTGGCCCTCGCCGACCTGGCTCACGAAGCCGGCATGAGCCGCTACCATTTCCTGCGCACCTTCCGGCAGGTGGCCGGCATGACCCCGCACCAGCTGGTTCTGCGCACGCGCCTCCACCGCGCCGCGGTCCGCCTGCGCACCTCGGACTATTCCATCTCGACCATCGCCTTCGACGCCGGCTTCGGCGACCTCTCCACCTTCAACCGCCGCTTCCGCCGGCTGATGGGATGCAGCCCCGGAGCCTGGCGCGCTGGCAGCGGCAGGCCTTGACCCCTGACGTGTCAGCGCTCTGCGTAGGGAAATCGCCCGAGCGGCTCTCACGGCGAACCCCGACGCGGCCCGCCAGGCAGCAATGCACGCTGCGCAAATCGGCGCCGTGGCCGTGGAACATACCTCGGCTTGAGTTGTTGGTTGGAGGCAGCGGCTCAAGGGAGTTTGTCCATGCGCAGGATGGCTGGCGTGTTGTCGCTCGCAGGCGCTCTGTTGCTTGCGAGCGGCGATGCGGGCGTTGCCCAAGGCTGGCCGCCATGGGCGCAGGATCTGTTTGGACCAGGCTACAACTACGAGCCGCGCCGGGAGCAGCGATCCCAGCAAGAGCGCGGTGTCTGGACGGAGGAGGTCCGCGAGGGGGGAGCGCGTCCGCCGATCGCCGCCGTTGCTCCCCCGGTGGTTCCGTTTCCACACGATTTCCCCGCCAACTCCATCGTGATCGATACCGGCGCGCGCAAGCTCTACTACGTGCTCGCCGACAATCGCGCCTATGCGTACGTCATCGGAGTCGGCCGCGATGGTTTCGGCTGGACAGGCACGGAAAAGATCGGCCGCAAGCAGGCCTGGCCGGACTGGTATCCGCCAGCCGAGATGCGTGAGCGCGACCCGCGGCTGCCCGCGAGGATGACGGGCGGCATCCGCAATCCGCTGGGTGCCACCGCGCTCTACCTTGGCGACACTCTCTACCGCATCCACGGCACCAACGATCCAAAGTCGATTGGCCGCGCCGAGTCCTCCGGCTGCTTCCGCATGCTCAATGCCGCTGTGCTGCATCTTGCATCCATCGCCGAGGTCGGCACGCCCGTAGCCGTGGTGGCCTCGCTCTCCAGACGGCAGGAGGTCAGCCGGGCGCGGAACGCCGTGCAGGAGGCGGTTGCGCAGCGCCAACCGCAGGCCTCGGAGCCGGCGCAGGAGAACGACTTGACGCGCGGCGCATCCACGGCGCCGGACGACCGGAGCCAACAGGACTATGTATTACCGGCCCGATGAGCAGGCGCAGGGCCTGGGCGGCCACCGCCGTTACGGCCTGACCCGGTGTCCGGCTGACCGCCACACGGCCCGTATCACCCACCAGACCGCGGAGAGCCCGCCGCCGATGAGTGCGGCGGAGGCGGGAATGACCACCAGAACGATCAGCATCGCGTAGGCATTCGCCTGGCTGCGCCTGATCTGCAGAAGCGGCGACTCGCCTGGCTCGATCGGATAGGGGCTCGAAGGAATCACGTAGGCCCAGACGAGCACCACCAGCGCCACCTCTGCGACGCTCGTCACGAGAGACGCTGCCAATCCCCAGCGCCACATCGCCAACGGGGGCACGCAGAGGAGCGCGAGGAGACAGGCGGGATAGAGAATGCCGGCCAGATGATCCATGCGGGAATGCTACCGGTCCGGCGTGCCCTGAGCGAGCGAATCCAGGGCGCCCACTCAATTGCCAGCCAACCACCGCGTGCCCCCGGCCTCGGCGCCGGTCGCTATAACCCAAGGAGCAGACATAGATGCACTCGCTGCCGCGCGGCGAATGAGTGCCAGCTCCGGACTCATGCGCTGCAGTAAGGGACGCAGACGTGTTACGGTTTTGCTACGCGTTTGCGGCGCTCACCCGCGTTGGCTAGAGCGTCAATCGTTTGGTTCGCCTGCTGCAACTTTTCCCAAGGAAGATCGACCGCGATGCCTCGCAGCAATCTCATTTACCAATCGCTTGGTATCATTCCTACGCTATGGTTCTTCATTCCCGTATCCATGGCAACCGGGTTCTTCTTATTTTGGCGGGGTCTGAAGCCAGCTACCTCCAGCATTATTGCATTAAGTGCACCCGGCGTTGCCAGTGCGGTGATTGCATTTCTCTTAACCATATTCTATAAATTTCAAACAAGTCTCGCTCCGATGCATTTCAATATAGTATTGGCTCTGTTTATGGTTGCTTCTTTTCCGACTCATATCGTATGTCCGTTCGCTTTCTTTTATTCAGTTCGCCGGTACATATCGGAAAATGAAGATTACACCATCGGGTTTGGATATATGATCTTTCTAATTCTAATGTTGGCATCCATGCTTATTTCCCATCTTCTCGTAACAAGCCAGAACTATGACATGTGACGGAGGAGTGCGGTGGCCGACGCAGCCTCGCAGGAAAAGGTCGGCTTCGGTCAGAAGCGGTCCGCCTCCAACGGACCAACACATTTCCGCGTCCCATCCGCCAACAGACATGAGCCCGGAATCGCTGCATGTCATTGGTATGCGACCTAATCTCCGGCGCCTGGCACCGCATTCACCGGAACGGCGGCTCGTCGAAGCTGCGGAGCTTGCGGCTGTGCAGCGTGTCGCGGCGCTCGCGCAGCAGGTCGAGGGCCTTGAGGCCGATCTCCAGGTGCTGGCCGACGGCCGTCTCGTAGAACGCGCTGGCCGCGCCCGGCAGCTTGATCTCGCCGTGCAGGGGCTTGTCGGAGACACACAGCAGCGTGCCGTAGGGCACCCGCAGGCGGTAGCCCTGGGCCGCCACCGTGCCGCTCTCCATGTCCACGGCGATGGCACGCGACAGGTTGATGCGGCGGCGCTCCTGGGTGAAGCGCAGCTCCCAGTTGCGGTCGTCGTTGGTGACGACGGTGCCGGTGCGCAGGCGCCGCTTCAGCGCCTCGCCGCGCTCGCCGGTGACGAGCGCGGCCGCATCCTGCAGGGCCACCTGGATCTCGGCCAGCGCCGGAATCGGGATGTCGGGCGGTACCAAGGTGTCGAGGATACGGTCCTGCCGCAGGTAGGCGTGCGCCAGCACGTAGTCGCCGATCTGCTGGGTCTGCCTGAGGCCGCCGCAGTGGCCCACCATCAGCCAGCAGTTGGGGCGCAGCACGGCCAGGTGGTCGGTGATGGTCTTGGCGTTGGAGGGGCCGACGCCGATGTTGACCAGCGTGACGCCCTCGCCGTCGGGCGCGGTCAGGTGATAGGCGGGCATCTGGAAGCGGTGCCAGGCGCTGCCGGCGATCAGGTCGTCGGCCTCGGCGGCGGAATGTTCCGGCCCAATAACGATATTGCCGGGGAGGATGAGCCGCGATGAAGGATGGCCCGCGCCAAGCTGCTCGCGCGCCCAGCGCGCGAAACGGTCGACATAGCGGTGATAGTTGGTGAGCAGGATCCAGCGCTGCACATGGCGCCAGTCGCTGCCCGTGTAGTGCACCAGCCGCTGCAGCGAGTAGTCCACGCGCACCGCATCGAACAGCGCCAGGGGGCGCGGCTGGCCCGCGCGGAAGTCCCACTCGCCGTCGGCGATCTCGTCGCCCACGCCGGAGAGCTGCGGCGTGGGAAAGTGGCGGGCGAGATCCGCCACGTTCACGACGGCGCCGGCCAGCTCCGCCGTGCGGTCGAGGACATAGGGGTAGGGAATGCGCTGCCGGCTCGGTTCCACCTCGATCCTGGCGCCGTACTCGGTGGCCAGGGGTTGCAGCTGCTCGACAAGGTAGCTGCGGAACTCGCGCGGATGCGTGACGGTCGTCTCGTAGGCCCCGATCCGCTGCAGCCGGCCGAAAGCGCGCCGGTGCGTCGGCAGCGCGCGGGTGGCATCGTGGTACACCACCCGCAGCAGCGGATAGGTGAGCCCCGCCAGCGCCTCCTTCCCTGGCCGCTCGCCCGCCTCGAGGTACCGCCCCAGCGCCGCAACCAGCCCCGCGCTGGCCTGCTCGTAGAGGTGCTCCAGCCTGTCCAGGGCCACCGTCACGGGCCGGGCCGATTTCTGTGTCTGTTGCGACATATCCAATATGGCGTCCCTGATAGCCGATCCTCGCTCACCGCCTCGCTTCCCTCTACTCTGTGGCAGGTGCGAGGCGTCTGACGCTGGCCTGTCTCTGCTTAACGATCAATGGCAACGCGCGTCGCTTCCCGGTATCACGGTTGGAGATGAGGGGACCCATCATGTGGAGAGCAGTGCTGGCACTTTCCAGCGTCGTCCTTGGCGTCGCCGCGGGCTGGCCCCCTGCGCGGGCGCAGGACGCCTATCCGACGCCCTGCGTGCCAGACCCGCCGGGCCCCCTCCGGGTCTGACACCGTTATACAACCGTCGTCGGAGTTTCGGTGTCAGACCCAGAGGGTCTGACACCTAGGCGAATCCGGCCCGCCGGCGCTCCTCGCGCGCTGCCGCGCCCGTCAGAAGACCAACGAGCGCCCCTGCCTCTGCAGGCCGTACCGCCCTGGCGCAGACGGCGGCGGTATAGACGGTGCGGAGCCCGAACTCGTCGGGCAGTGGCGCCACCAGCGTCACACCGGGCGTGGCCACGATCTCCGTCACTTGGGTGCAGCCGAGCGGGCGCTCGGCGGCGGCGGCGGCCAGCGCGCGCATGGCAGTCATGCCGTTGGGATGGGTCCTCAGGCGCGCCGTCACCTCGCCGGCGATGCCGAGCCGGTCGAGCACGCCGGCGAAGTGGATGCCGGCCGTGGCCCGCCTCGGATCGGGGCAATGGATCTCTCCGGCGGCGAGCAGCGCCGCGCGCAGGCCCGCCGCGTCGCCGACCGGCGGCGCGGAATCGCCGCTGCGCACCGCGATGGCCGTCGCCACGGTGCCGATGTCCACGACTGAGCCAGGCACCGCATGGCCCTGCCGCGCCAGCTCGTCGATAAGCGCGCGGCTGAGGATGAGCACATCGGCCGGCGCTCCGGCCAGAAGCCTGTCGCGCATGGCGCCGACGGCACCGAAGGTGCCGTCGATCTCGCAACCGGCCTCGGCCTCGAAGCTCGGGGCCAGGGCGGCAACCAGCCCCTCAGCCGCACCACCGCTCAGAACCACCAGTTTCATGACCCTCCCCTACGCCGCGACGATCCGCTCGCGGGTGATGGGCAGGTCGCGCACGCGCACGTCGAGGGAGTCGTAGACCGCGTTGGCGATGGCGCCGGCGACGGGGCCGTGCGCGGCCTCACCGGCGCCGAGCGGCTTCTCCTCGGGCCGGTTGACGATCTCCACCTCCACGGCGGGCACCTCGGAGAAGCGCAGGATCGGGTAGGTCTCCCAGGTGTCGCTGGTGATGCGCGCGCGGTCGAAGCGCACCGCCTCCTTCAGCACCCAGCTGGTGGCCTGGATGGCGCCGCCCTCCATCTGGTTGGCCACGCCATCCGGATTGATCGCCTCGCCCACGTCCACCGCCAGCACCAGCCGGCGGACGCGGATGTCGGGGTCCGTCTCCACCTCCGCCACCGCCGCGCAGTAGGCGCCGAAGCCCTTGTAGCGCGCGAAGCCGAGGCCGTGGCCCACCCCGTCACGCTTCTGCCGGCTGCCCCAGCCGGCGCGGCGCGTGGCGGCCTCCAGCACCGCGCGGGCGCGCGTGTCCTTGAGATGGCGCAGGCGGAAGACGAGCGGGTCCTCGCCTCGCTCAGCGGCCAGCTCGTCCATGAACGACTCGATGGCGAACACGTTGGCGAAGGCGCCGAGCGTGCGCAGCGACGAGGTGCGGATCGGCATGGTGAGCAAGCGATGGTTGGTGACCCGCCAGGCCGGCAGGTCGTAGCACGGAGTAGCGTTCCGCTCCGATCCTCCGCCACCGTTCAGCGGTGGGTTCACCGCCACCAGGCGCGGGAACGGCTGGGCGAGCAGCCATGCGGCCTGCAGCGTGGGAGACTTGCAGCGGCCGGGGCGCGAGACGTGGCCGTTGCCCCAGACGTCGTGGCGCCAGCCGACGATCTCGCCCTTCTCGTCGAGATCCGCCTCCAGCTCCACCAGCTGCGCGGCGCCCATGGGCGACCAGGCCAGCTCGTCCTCCCGCGACCACAGGAGCCGCACTGGACGGCCCGCGGCGGCGCGGGCCAGCAGGGCGGCCTCCAGGGCCACGTCGTCGGCGCCGTTCTGGCCGTAGCAGCCGGAGCCCTCGGCGTGCTCCACCACGATCTTGTCGGGCGGAAGCGCGAAGATCAGCTCCAGATCGGCGCGCAGATTGTAGATGCCCTGGGTATGTGTCCAGATGCGCACGCCGCCGTCCGCCCATTGCGCGATGGCGCAGGAGGGGGCCATCGAGGCATGGGCGATGAAGGGGCGCGTGTAGGTGCGGCGCACGGTGCCGGCCACGCGCCCCGGAGCGGCGGCCTCGCGCGTATTGATCGGCGTGGTCTCGACCGGCTGGCTCCTGATCCAGGCGGCAAGGTCGCCCTCGTCGGGGAGCGGCTCGCCGGGCTGCCAGGTCGCAGATGCGGCCAGCGCCTTGAGCCCCGCCACCGCCGCGTCCTCGGTCTCGGCCACCACGCCGGCGAAGCTGCCGTCGCGCACCACCGCGGCCACGCCCGGCACAGCCTTCGCCTTGGTCTCGTCCAGTGCGGCGAGCGTGGCGCCCGGCGACGGCGGGCGCAGCACGCGGCTGTGCAGCAGCCCGGGCAGCGCCAGGTCGTGGATGAAGCGCGGGCGGCCGAACACCTTGTCGGGAATGTCGAGGCGCTCCGCGGCGACGCCCGCGAGGCGGCGCGCGGTGGCCGGCTTGGGCGCGATCCTGGCGGTGGCGTCGCGGTCGAGCAGGCCCCCTCCAGTCTCATGCTCGGCCAGCTCCCAGTAGCTGGTGCGCAGGTTGCCGGGGCCGGCGATCTCGCCGTCGCGCACCTCAAGGCTTTGGGCGTCCACGCCGAGACGCTGGGCCGCCGCATCGAGGAAGATGGCGCGCGCCTCCGCTGAGGCCCAGCGCAGCGCCGAGCCGGACTGCTCGACCGACAGGCTGCCCGAGGTCACGCCCTCGTTGGGGCTGGCCGCGGTCGTGGCCGGCACCATGCGGATGCGGGCGAGATCCACGTCCAGCTCGTCGGCGACGATCTGGGCGACGGCGGTGAGGATGCCCTGGCCGATCTCGACCTTGCCGGACGAGACCTCCACGATGCCGTCAGGGCGGAACCGCAGCCACTGCGACAGGCGCCGGTTGGTCTGCAGGCTGCCGGGCAACGCCGACCCGCCGCTGTCGACGATGTGATAGCCGAGGCCGGGGCCAGTGCTCATGGCGTCGCTCCCTCCCTGAGCGTCGCCGCCTCCTTGGCCGCCCGCAGCACCGCGCGCACCATGCGGCTGTGCGCCCCGCAGCGGCAGAGATTGCGGTCGAGCGCCTCGCGCACCTGCGCCTCCGTCGGGTTGGGGTTCCGCCGCAACAGCGCAGCGGCCGCCACGATGATGCCCGAGATGCAATAGCCGCACTGCATGGCCTGCTCGGCGATGAACGCCCGCTGCAGCGGGTGCGGCCTCTCCGGCGTACCGAGCCCCTCCAGCGTCGTCACCTCCTTGCCGGCGACCGACCACAGCGGTGTGTCGCAGGCGGCCACGGCGTGCCCGTCGATCAGCACGTAGCAGGCCCCGCACTGGTTGGCGCCGCAGCCGAAATGCGCCGCCGTTAGCCCCAGGTTGCCGCGCAGGACGCTGAGCAGCGGCGTCTTCGGGTCGGCCGCGATCTCCCGCTCCGAGCCGTTGACGCTCAGGCGTGTGCTGTCAGCTGTTCCCGTCGTCATTGCACCTCACTGTATCGGCTTGATGCCGGCCTTCTGGATCACGCCCGCCCACTTCTCGATGTCGCCGCGCAGATAGGTTTCGAACTCGGCCGGCGTCATGACAAGCGGCACCGCGCCCTGCTTGGCCCACGCCTCCCTGACCTCGGCCTGCGTCAGCATCCTGTTGATCTCCGCATTGAGCTTGTCCACGATCGGCTTCGGGGTGCCGGTCGGCGCCATGATCCCCAGCCAGATGGTGGCCTCGTAGCCGGGCACGCCCGCCTCGGCGACGGTCGGCACGTCGGGCAACAGGCTGGAGCGCGTCTTGCCGGTGGTGCCGAGCGCCCGCACCTGGCCCCCCAGCACCGTGGGCGCGGTGGTGGTGATGGCGTCGATCATCATCTCGACGTGGCCGCCGAGCACCGCGGTACGGGCATCCCCGCTCGCCTTGTGGGGCACGTGCACGATGTCGGTGCCGCTCAGGGCTTTGAACAGCTCACCGGCCATGTGATAGGGCGTGCCGAGGCCCGACGAGGCGTAGTTGAGCGCGCCGGGCTTGGATTTCGCCAGCGCGATGAACTCCTTGAGGTCCTTGGCCGGAACCGAGGGGTGCACCACCATGATCAGGTCGGAGGAGTTGACTGGCGCCACGCCCACGAAGTCGCGCATGAGATCGAACGGCCGGCTCGGGCGCAACGTCTCGTTGACCGTGTGGGTATTCGACATCATCAGCAGCGTGTAGCCGTCAGGCGCCGCCTTGGCGACCTCGCTGGTTCCGATGAAGGAGCCGGCCCCCGGCCTCGACTCCACCACGACCGACTGCCCCCACGCCTTCTGCAGGTGCTCGCCCACGTAGCGGGCGTAGATGTCGGCCGGCCCGCCGGCGCCGAACGGCACGATGATCTTGACGGCGCGCGTCGGGTAGTCCTGTGCCGCCGCGGGGCTCAAAACGGCGGTGGCCAGGGCCACTGTCAATGCAAGGCGCCAAAAGCGCGACATGAGCTTCCTCCCGGATGCGTTGTTCGGCAGCGTGCGAGGCCGGCCCCCCGGACCTGCCCCATTGCCCCGAGTAGGCATTAGGAATCGGCCGGATGCAATCGGCAAGGTCCTGGCGGCAAGGTCCTGGCGGCAAGGCCCCGGCGGCAAGGCCTGGGCGTCGTGGGCTACCGGGGACGCGGGATGACACGCGCTCAGGGCCTCCGCCCCCGGGTGCCTTGCCCGCCCTCGCCGGCGCGCCGGGATGCGCTCCACGCGGCCTGGTAGATCTCGCGCGTCTTGGCCCGCACGGCCGTCTCCGTGTACTCCCGCACCACCTTGCGGCGTGCAGCCGCACCGGCGCTGAGCTGCAACGCCCGGTCCGCCGCCAGGGTCGCCAGGGCATCGGCGAGCGCAGCGGCATCCCCCGGCGGCACGATCAGGCCCTCGAGGCCGGGCCGCACGAACTGCCGGCAGCCGGGCACATCGGAGGCGACGATCGGCCGACCGCAGGCGGCGGCCTCCAGCATGGCGCGCGGCATGCCGTCGCCGCCCAGCGCCGGCACGACGGCGATGTCCGCCGCCCGCCAGACGCCGACGATGTCGTCGGTGCGCCCGTGCCAGGCGACGCCGGGATCCCGGCTCCAGGCCCCCAGCTGCTCCTTCGGGATGGCCTCGCGACTACCGGAATCGGCATCGCCGTAGAGGGCGATCTCCAGGTCTATGCCGCCGGCCCGCAGCCGGCGCTGCGCCTCAATGAGCACGTGCACGCCCTTCGAGCGGATCATGCGTCCGACATAGGCGACGCGCGGCACCGCGTTGCCCGGCGCCGCAAGCTGGGGATAGCGCGCCGGGTCCACGCCGGCCCCGGGCAGGATGGCGGTGCGCTCCGCCACGGCCGCGCGGGCGGCGATCATCTCGGCGACGTCATCGCTGTTCTCGGCGACCAGCCAGGCGTTGTGGCGCCGCGCGCAGCGCCACAGCGCCGCGCTGGCCAGGACGCGCAGAAGGAACGCCAGCGGCGAGCGCGCGTAGCCCAGATACCCGCGTCCGGTCAGGTGCTGGATCACCGCCGCCGGCCGGTGGGCGGTCCTGGCGAGCGCCAGGCTGGTCATGACCATGGATTGCATGGCGATGGCGTGCACCGCGTCGGGCCGCTCCGCATCGATGAGCTGCGCAAGCTCGTCCCGCACCGCCCTGAGCTGGCCGAAGCTCAGCGAGCCGCGCTGCATGTCGAAGGCGCGCGTCTCGACACCCAGCGCGTGCACGTCGCCAAAGCGGCCGCTCGGCCGGGTCGCGACGACGACCGTGCCGGCCAGTGTCCTCAGCTCGGACAGGAGCGGAACGAAATGCGACAGGGCGAACCAGTCCTCGGTGATGACGACCAGCACCTTGCCCCACGGACGGGCGGTGCCCGCAAAGGTCAGCGTCGGCCGAGCCTCCCCCTGCATCTCGCCTCCTGGCTAGCGGTGGACCGGGACCACCAAGCAACTACGTGCGGCAGAACAGAACGAGAAGCAATATTCCGCCCAGGCGATTTGCGTGGATTGCGGGCGCGGAGTCACCCGTCGGGCACGGACGAGGCAACGCGAGCTGCGACGGGCGAGAGGTGGAGCGCGCGCCGAAGGGCATGCTGCGCCAGTCCGGGGTGCAGGACCGCACACAGCTGGCCCAGTACAACGTCTGCCGGCTGGTGGATCGCCTGGAGCGTGAAGGTCTGGTGGAGCGGCACCAGTGCCAGCTTGACGGACGCAACAATGTTCTGGTCATAACGGCCAAGGGGCGCTCCGCCGCGCCATGTGGCCGGCCTACGCGAAGGCCATCGGCGAGCATTTCAGCGCGCGCCTCAGCCAGGCTGAAGCTGAGCAGCTGGTGCAGCTGATGGGCAAGCTGGTGCCCGGCTGAGGCCCGGCTGTACGGCCAAGTCCGATCATGTGTAGGATGCGGGCCGATCGAAGGGCGGGCCAGGGGTACGAGAGTTTCAAGGAAGGGACCAGCGACAATGAGCGGAACCGCCGCGGCGTTCGACCTCCCGGCCGGGACGTTGATGAAGGGCAGGCGCGGCCTCATCATGGGCGTGGCCAACAACCGGTCGATCGCCTGGGGCATCGCCAAGGCGGTGGCGGCGCAGGGGGCGACGCTGGCCTTCACCTACCAGGGCGACGCGCTGAAGAAGCGGGTCGAGCCGCTCGCCGCCGAGGTGGGGTCCGACCTGGTGCTGCCCTGCGACGTGACAGACACGGCCTCCATGGACGCGGTGTTCGCCGAGCTGAGTCGCCAGTGGGATAAGCTCGACTTTCTGGTGCACGCCATCGCCTTCTCCGACAAGGCAGAGCTCGATGGCCGCTACGTCGATACCACCGAGGCGAACTTCACACGAACCATGCTGATCTCGTGCTACTCGTTGACCGCGCTGGCCCAGCGCGCCGAGAAGCTGATGGGCCCGGGCGGGTCGCTGCTCACGCTCACCTACTACGGCGCCGAGAAGGTGATGCCCCACTACAACGTGATGGGCGTCGCCAAGGCGGCCCTGGAGGCGAGCGTGCGCTATCTGGCGGCCGACCTCGGCAGGGGCGGCATCCGCGTCAACGCCATCTCGGCCGGCCCCATCAAGACGCTGGCGGCCTCGGGCATCGCCGACTTCCGCTATATCCTGAAGTGGAACGAGTACAATTCGGCGCTCAGGCGCACCGTGACCATCGAGGAGGTGGGCGCGGCCGGCCTCTATCTCCTCTCCGACCTGTCGCGCGGCGTCACCGGCGAGGTGCACCACGTGGACGCGGGCTACCACGTGCAGGGCATGAAGAACGAGGACGCGCCGGACATCTCGGTCGTGAAGGACAACAACAACGGATAGGCGGACCTATCCTGTAAAGATCGCCCTCAAGGCCGCACGCTCCTCGACGATGAAGTCGAAGAACGCCGATATGCGCGGCGAGCGCCGCAGATCGGGATGGGTGAGCAGGCGCCAGCTCCGCGCCAGCTCCGGGATCGGCCCCAACACCCGCACGAGGTCTGCCTCGCCGTCGGCGATGGCGGTGGGAAGCGGACCAAGGCCGGCGCCCGACTTGATGGCGTAGACGAGGCCCAGGATGCTGTCGTTGCGCGACGCGATCCTCGCGTTCGGCGCGACCGCCTGCAGCCACTGCACGGCCCGATGGCTCGCCATCTTCTCGTCGAGGCTGACCAGGAGGTGGTCGGCCAGGTCCTCGACCCGCTTCGGCGTGCCGTGCCGCTCCGCATAGGCGCGGCTGGCATAGACGGCCCAGATCGAGTCGGCGATCTTGCGTCCGATCAGGTCGTCGTCGGTATCGCCCGACCGGAAGGCCACGTCCGCCTCCCCCTTGAGAAGATCGAGATACCGGTCGCTGGTCACCAGATCGACCCGAAACCGGGGATGCCGGGCGTGGAAGCGATCGATCAGCGGCAGGAGTCTCGGCACAACCGGCTCCGGACAGGTGAGCCGGATGGTGCCGCGGCCGTCCCGCGCGCCATCGGCGACATGCTGCTCCAGCTCACTGACGGCCGCCTCGACACGCTCAGCGAACGGCAGCAGCTCCGCGCCGAACTCGGTAACGCGATAGCCTGCCGTGTGGCGGGCCACCAGCTCGCGTCCGATGCGCGCCTCGAGCTCGCTCAGCCGGCGGTGGACCGTCGATTGATTGACGCCCAGGGCCTTGCCGGCCGCGATCGTGCTGCCATGCCGTGCAACAGCGAGAAAATGTCTGAGGTCGTTCCAATCGAACATGCCGCATTATGCGATTTTGCGGCCCGTGCTGGCAATCATGCGGCTGCCGCTCCCGCGCAACGGCGACTACCACTTGAGGGGTTCGCACCAACAACGCGATCAGCAAGGGAGTCGCCAAATGCGCACGATCATCGGCCTGGCCGGTGCACTGGCGTCAGCCAGCGCACCGGCACAGACCGGCCAGCCCAATCTCGCCAAGCCCAATCTGGTCCTGCAGGAGGGCGTGGCGGGCATGCCGAAGGGCGAGAAGCAGGAGGTGCGCGTTCTGACGGCCACCTTCAAGCCGGGCGACCAGACCGTGTACCACACGCACCGCTTTCCTGTGACTGTCTACGTCCTTGAAGGCACCTTCACCCTGGAGCTCGACGGACGCCCGCCGATTGTCGTGAAGGCGGGCGAGGCCCTGGTCGAGTCCCCGCGCGTGCCGATGACGGGCTACAATCGCAGCGCCACCGAGACCACCAAGGTCGTCATCTTCTATGTCGCCGACCCAGGGACACCGTTCATCGACCTTCATCACTGACGCTACGCCAACCCCCAACCCGGGCTGCGCCGGTTCTCGGCCAACCCGGGCCAACCCGGGCCAAGCCGGCCTACTGGCCTCCCCGCACCAGCGGCACGAACCGCACCGGGACGATGGTGGTGCTGGTGGTGGTGCCGTCGGCGGCCTTGGCAATCACCATGAGGTCCTGGAACAGGCCGCCGACCGGGATGACCAGCCGCCCGCCCGGCTTGAGCTGCGCCACCAGCGCCGGCGGCACATGGTCCGGCGCCGCGGTGACCACGATGCCGTCGTAGGGGGCGTGCTCCGCCCAACCCTGGTAGCCGTCGCCGATACGGGCGGTGATGTTGGTGTATCCCAGGCGTTCGAGCGTTTGCGCAGCCCGCCGGGCCAGTTCCTCGACGATCTCGACCGAGTAGACCTCGCCCGCAAGCCGCGCCAGCACCGCCGCCTGGTAGCCCGAGCCGGTGCCGATCTCCAGTATGCGGTCGCCGGGCTTCACCTCAAGCAGATGCGTCATCAGCGCGACGATGTAGGGTTGCGAGACGGTCTGGCCGAGGCCGATGGGGAGCGACCGGTCAGCGTAGGCTTGGCCCGAGACCTCGGCCGGCACGAACTCGTGGCGCGGAACCGCGCGCATAGCCTCCAACACCGGCGCATCGATGTGTCCGCCGGCGAGCCCGCCCTCGGGCGAACCCGCGTGGGCCTCGATCGTCTCCACCATGCGCCTGCGCTCGTCCGCGCGGTCGTCCGCGGCGACGGCGGAGATCGCCGACACGCACAGGACCAGGATGGCGATAAGGCCGGGGCGCATGCCAGGCTCCCGACACGTGTCAGACCCGCCGGGTATGACGCCATTATCCCACGATCCTTTATCGCGATCCAATGTCGAGGGGCCGGCGCCCGCACCGGTCCGGCCGTAGGCGGGGCCGACGAAGGCCTTGTCGTGTCGTACGCCACAAAACCGCCATGCCGGGACTTTGGTGTCCGCCCTGAGGGCTGTGCGGGCCGGTGAACGGGGAAGGTCATGCGTTCCGCAATGGTCTGGCTCAGTGCGCTCGCAATCGCGGGCTTTGCCTTTGCCGCGGCACCGCAGGCGGCGCCGCCCAAACGGCAGCCTGAGCGGCAGCAGGCCTTCACGCGGCCTGAGGACCTGCTGCGCTGGATCAACGGCTACCGCACCGATCCCAAGCCCGAGAGGATGCCGGACCTGGTCAAGGCCGCCAGCGCCATGGGCATCTTCCGCGACATGGAGACCGCGGGCGTCTACGTCGGGTTCATGGCGGGGGTCATCGAGGCCAACCCGAGGAAGGCCGAGGCGCTGATCGGCAGGATGTTTCCCCTCCCGCCGGAGGACCAGGTGGCGATCGTGCGCGCCATCGCCCATTCGGGCCATCCGGAGTGGAAAAACCTTCTGGCCAAATTCTCCGAGCGCATGCCGGCGCGCAGCGTGCTGATCGACCGGTTCGCCTCCGGCAAGCTGCCGCGGCTCGATTCGATGCCGCTCGACACGGGTGCGGCGCCGCTCGACATGCTGTGGGGCAAGTACTTCGCCACGGGCTCCTACGACCCGGTGCTGCGCATGGTGTCCATCCTGGAATGGGCCAAGGACGGCAACAATGTCGACCGGCTCACTGTTGGCAACATGACCAAGCTGACACTCGCCACCAACGCCTCGCGCGACCCGGCGCTGCTGCAGATGCTGAAGGCGTCCATGCAGTTCGAGACCAAGGAGACGAAAGCGGTCCTGACAGAGGTGATCGACGCGGCGGAAACGTTCGAGTTCGGCAAAGTGCGGCGCGACGCCATGGCGTCCATCGAGCAGCTGAAGACTAAGGGTCCGGCGTCGGCGCGCAATACGATGTGGTGGGGCCAGGCCGGACAGACCGCGCTGGCGCTCGGCTGCATCGTGGCGGGCGCCATGGGCCACGTGGAGGTGGGCGTGCCCTGCATCGTCGGCGGGGCGGTATCGTCGGCGGCGCTCAAATACATGGTGCCGGGGCAATAACCGGCATCACGGCCTCACGGGCTTCCTGGATCGAGGTCGGGACCGAGCCGGACGCGCTCCAGCGCCACCAGGTCGCGCGCGGCTTCGGCCTGATCGAACTGGGCGCGGGCGACCTGGGCGGCCAGGATGACGCCGAGGCCGAGGATGAGGCTCCCTGCCGCACCGCCGGCCAACGGCAGCAACACGGCGTGCGACAAGACGGCGGCTTCGCTGCGCAGGAGCACATAGGCGGGGAAGCCGGCCGGTCCCGCCAAGGCGAGCATCCAGCCGAGGACACCGAGGGCACGGGCGAGCGCACGGCCGGTGGCGTAGCGGTCGGGCCCGGGCTGGAGCCTGCGTCGAGGGTGTACGGCGGCGGGCGGCCAGACGCCGGTGTCGGCCTGCCGAGCCTCGATGCGTCCGAGGGCGCCGTGCGCCTCGGCCGCCTCCGCCGTCTCGGCGAAATGCCGGGTCAGGTGGCCGTAGAACCGAACCGCCAGATCGGGCCGGCCCTCCGCCTCGGCGCGGCGGCCGGCATCTATAAGCTGGGTCGGCGTGAGCTGCGGTGCGGCGTGGGTGGCGGTCATGCGGTCCTTCCCCCGGTCAAAAAGGACGTGGAGTGAGTATAGGCCGTTATTCAGCCCGCTGCCAATAGTTGGAAACGGGGTCAGCCCCCTCGGCCTCGGACGAAGAGGCTGGAACGCAACACAGGTGGCGAGGGGCCCGACTCTGTCGGCCGCCCCGTCAGCGCACCCGGCGACCGAACGCGGCGGCGCAGCGGGCGAGGTCGGCGGGCGTGTCGACGTCGGCAAGCGTGGGCAGGTGCGCGACAGAACGGCTGCGCAGGTTGGCCAGCGTATCGGCGAGGGCGTGCTGCGTAGACCAGCGCACGCCGCGGAACGGGCGGAGAACGCACGGCCGGCGCCGCAGGCCGACCAGCCAATAGCCGCCGTCCGCCGCCGGGCCGAAGACCGCATCATGGCGGCCGAGCAGGCGGAAGGCGGCGGCGATGTGGGCGGGGGTGATGCCGGGGATGTCGGTGCCGATGAGGACGAGCGGGCCGGGAGGCGCGCGGTCGAAGAGCCGCTGCATGCGCGCGCCGAGGTCGCCGCCTCCCTGGGATACCCGGGGCACCGTGCGCGGCCAGAGGCGGCTTGCAGCGGCAATGTCGGGCGTTACCGCCAGGGTCGTGGACCAACGGCCGTCGGCGCCCACGCGCCGGAGCAGGGAGGCAAGGCTGTGGCGGGCGAAGCGCACCGCTGTCGCCACGCCAAGCTCGGCCGCAATCCGCGTCTTCACGCGACCCGCTACGGGCGCTTTGGCCATTACGATCAGGCGCAAGCGAAAGGGCGCCGCGCGCGGCGCCCTACGCCTTTCGGAATGCCGGCGCGGCAGGGATCTCCGCTTCGCCGGCAGCATCGGCACGTCAGGCCTTGACCGGCACCAGGGCGTAGCCGTTGCCGTCCTTCGCGACCGTGCCCGCGCCGGGCATGCCCCAGTGGTAGCCGGTGGCCACGACCTTGTCGGCGACCAGTCGGTCGAACATCTTGCGCCGGTTTGCCTCGGCCAGGTTCGGATCGGCGTCGAAGACGAGGTGCCAGCCGGGGTTCTTCATGTTGAGGGCGCGGGTGTTGGTGACATCGCCGAGCACCATCAGCTGCTGGCCGCCGGAGGACACGTGGTAGCTGGCGTGGCCCGGCGTATGGCCCGGCGTGGACACCGCCCGGACGCCGGGCAGCACCTCGATCTCGCCGTCGTACTGGCGGATGTTCTTCCAGCCGGGGAACACCGCCTGGATGCGCTTGGCGGCGCCGGCCGAGACCGACGGATCGGTCCAGAACTTGTACTCAGCGGCCGGCACGTGGATTTGCGCCTTCGGGAAGATCGGAGCGTTGGTCTCCTTCGCCATCAGGCCGGTGATGTGATCGCCGTGGAAATGGGTGATCACGATGTTGGTGACCTCGGCAGGGTCGATGCCGGCCGCCTGCCACAGGTTGTTCTTCGTGATGTTGCCGGCCGTCGGCGCCACCTGCGCACCGGTGCCGGAATCGAACAGCACGAGGTTGCCGCCCATCCTGACGGCCGTCACCGTGAACGGGACGGGCACATACGCGTCGGTCAGGCCACCCGCCTTCAGCGCGCCCTTCACGTCGTCGAGCGAGGCGTTCCTGACGAAACCGGGATCGTGCGCCTTCTCCCAGGTGCCGTCGTACATCTGGATGACCTCGATGTCGCCGACCTTGAACTTCACCACGTCGGGGCCGCCGGCCTGCTGGGCGAAGGCTCGCCCCACGAACTCCAGCGGCCGGTCGAGGCCGAACACGGCACCCGCTGTTGCCGCCGATATCACGAACCCACGACGTGAGATGCTCTGCATGGCGCCATTCCTCCTCCAGCTGATGCAGATTGGAAGCCAACCGCTTCGCATCGGTAGACGACGCCGCCAAGACGCCAATCCCGGTCTCACGGACATGTGATACCCGCGTCGGGCGAGGCTCAGCCGTAGACGCGCGCGATCACGCTCTGCGGGGCGCGGAGGAAGAACAGGGCGAGGCAGGCGAGGTTGCGCAAGGACCGGCGGATGTAGCCGTCGCGGCGATAGCGCGCCGCACTGGTGACGGCGCGGCTGCGCAGCAGCGAGATGCGCCGGCGCCCGAGACGTAAGATGAGTCCCACGTCCTCCATCAGGGGGGAGGCCGGATAGCCGCCGATCTCGGCGTAGAGGCCCTTCGGCATCAGCAGCCCCTGGTCGCCGTAGGGCAGCCGCAGCAAGGTGCAGCGCAGCGCCACCAGCCGCTCCAGCAGGCGCGGCCCGAGGCCGTCGTCGTCCAGGGCGAAGCGGAATGCCGCGGCGGCAGGGGAACGCCGGCCGGTGTCAATGGCCTCCATGAAGGCCGTGACCTCGCGTTCCCAGCCGGGGTCCAGCACGGTGTCGGCGTGCAAGAACAGAAGCCAGGGAAAGCGTGCCTGCGTCGCCCCCGCTGCCAGCTGGCAGCCACGTCCTCCCCCGCGCGTGACGAACGTGACGCCTGCCTCGTCGGCGATCTCCGCGGTGCGGTCGCGCGAGCCGCCATCGACGACGATCACCTCCCGCACCAACCCATCGACGGCCGCGGGCACGAGCGCGCCGAGCGTCCGCGCCAAGCCGACTTCGGCATCAAGGGTCGGGATGATCACGGAGATCATGGGGGGAGCGGGTGCGTAGGGCACATGGTAGGTACTCCTGAATGCGACTGAATGCGACGACGGTCCGCAACGCTGGCGCAAGGATTGAGCAAGCTTACCACCAGTAGCAATAGTAAAGGGGCGGGAGGGATGCGATGGCTCATTGCAATTGCGGGGATCGCCGCCTTTGTCGGGGTGGCGTTTGGCCTTGACGTTCTACTCATGCAAATAGATCGTAACAACCAGGGGGAGTATATTGATACTGCTACTGGTGCGCTTGATTATCACTACGCACTCCTAATGTTCATCCCATGGTTCCTGATAAGTGCTATTGTCACAGCGAGCGTTCTTTCTCTTGTACTTGTCTTGGCGAGATGGCATTGTACCCGTCTTCGTGATCTGGCTATTCCGCAGGTCAACCTGATCGCCTGGTCGCTTACAGGCCCACGCCCAGCATCAGCCTCAGCGCGATCGCCGCCAGCGCCAACGCGCCGACCCACAGCGCCCAGCGGCTCCAGCGGGCCTGGCGCGCCTGCGCCGCGGCCAGGCGCTCCACGGTATCCTCGTCGAGGCGGAAGCCTTCGCGCGTCGCATCGGCCAAGGTGAGCGCGGTGCGCTCGGCCTGCTCCAGGAGGCGCGGCACCTCTCCCAGCACGCGGCCCAGCGTTTCGGCGCCGGCGCCGGCCTCCCGCAGGCGGCCGGCCACGCCAAGATTGCTCTCCACCCACGCCCTGGCGATGGGCTCGGCGGCGGTCCATAGGTTGAGCTCGGGATCGAGCGAGCGCGCCACGCCCTCCGCCACCACCATGGTCTTCTGCAGCAGGATCAGCTCCGGCCGCGTCGCCATGTCGAACACCTCGGTGTAGGCGAACAGCTGCCCGAGCAGGTCGGCCATGGAGATCTCGGCCGCCGTGCGCCCGTGGATCGGCTCGCCGATGGCGCGCATGGCCTGGGCGAACACCTCCACCGGGTGATGCGGCGGCACGTAGCCAGCCTCGAAGTGCACCTCGGCGGTACGGCGGTAGTCGCGGGTGATGAGGCCGTGCAGGATCTCAGCCAGGAACCGGCGCTCCTTGAGGCCCAGCCTTCCCATGATGCCGAAGTCCACCGCCACCACGCCACCCTCCCGGTCCACCAGCAGGTTGCCCTGGTGCATGTCGGCGTGGAAGAAGCCGTCGCGCATGGCGTGGCGCAGGAAGGCGCGCAGCACCGTGAGACCGAGCTTGCTCAGGTCGTGGCCGGCGGCGCGCAGGGCGTCGTGATCGGAGATGGGGATGCCGTCGATCCATGCCAGCGTCAGCACGCGCCGCGCGGTGCGCCGCCAGTCCACCGCCGGCACGCGGAAGCTGCCGAGCTCGGGCGTGGTGTCGCGGGCGATGTTGTCGGCCATCTCCGAGATGGCGGCGGCCTCGAGCCGCATGTCCATCTCGATCTCGACGGAGCGCGCCAGCGTCTCCACCACCGCCACCGGGCGCAGGCGGCGGGTGGGCGGGTGGAAGCGCTCGATCTGGCGGGCGGCGAAGAAGTAGCTGTCGAGGTCCTGCTGGAAGCGGCGCTCGATGCCGGGGCGGAGAATCTTGACGGCCACCTCGCGGGGCACCCCGTTCTCCATCACCACCGCCTTGTGCACCTGGGCGATGGAGGCGGCGGCCACCGGCGGGCCGAACTCGGCAAAGTGGTCCTCCAGCCGGCCGCCCAGCGCCTCCTCGACGGCCCGCCGCGCCTCCTTCATGGAGAAGGGCGGCAGCCGGTCCTGGAGGGAGCGCAGGTCTTGGGCGAGCTTCGGCCCGATCAGGTCGGCGCGGGTGGCCAGGAACTGGCCGAGCTTGATGTAGCTGGGCCCCAGGCTCGCCAGGGCGTGAGCAACACGGCTGGCCTTGGGCCGTGCGGCCCGGAACGGCCAGGTCAGCGCGCGTATCGGCAGCGTCAGGGCGCGTGCGACATGCAAGGCGAGCGGCGTCTTAGTCCCGGCAGGCACGAACTCCACGCCGTGCTGCGCCAGCACGAGGCCGGCACGGGAGAGGCGCAGGATGTTGCCGACGGTGGTGGCCATGGTTCCCAGCCGGGTAGCGTGAGCCAACTCTTGGCGCTGCTGGCCCTTATTCCACAAGCGGCGTCAGAGGTTAAGGCATCCTATCCCGATGGCCGGCGGTGAATGGCCGCAACGCCTCGCTTGGCGCTCGCGAGTTGTGCCTCCGTTGCGGGCCGGCAATCCGGGTCGGAAACGGCTGCTGCGTGGCGTTCCTCCTCTGTCATGGCGTCGAATGCGCGCCAATCCGTCTTGGGCGGCCGTTTCGGGTCGAGCTTGAACCTCATGGTACATCATTTTTTCATGGGTTCGGCTCGGCGGCAACCGCTGCTATGACAGTCGCATCAATATGGGAGGAGACACATGTCCCAGGCCACACCCCCCACTCCCACCTTCGCCAACGGCTGGCAACAGGCGACGCGCTATCCCGACCCGGCCATCGTGGCGCTCGATCCGGCCTTCGAGAAATACTGGCTCAAGCTGTCCTGCGTGGAGCGGCTCGCCACCGGCTTCCGCTGGGCCGAGGGTCCCGTGTGGTTCGGCGACGGGCGCTACCTGCTGTGGAGTGACGTGCCCGGCAACTGCATCTACAAATGGGAGGAGGAGACGGGTGCGGTCAGCGCCTTCCGCAGGCCCTCCAACTTCGCCAACGGCAACACCCGCGACCGCCAGGGCCGCCTCGTCACCTGCGAGCACGGCGGTCGGCGCGTGGTGCGCACCGAGTACGACGGCGCCATTACGGTGCTGGCCGACAACCTCGACGGCAAGCGCCTCAACTCTCCCAACGACGTGGTGGTGAAGTCCGACGGCTCGGTGTGGTTCACCGATCCCGTGTTCGGCATCCTCACCGACTACGAGGGCCACAAGTCCGACCCGGAGGTGGACGCCAACGTCTACCGCGTGGACGCCGCTACCGGACGCCTTGCGGTGGTGGCGGAGGGTGTGCTCGGCCCCAACGGCCTGTGCTTCTCGCCGGATGAGAAGATTCTCTACGTCGTGGAGAGCCGCGGCGTGCCCAACCGCAAGATCCTGGCCTACGACGTGACTGACGGCGGCACGAGGCTCACCAACCGCCGCATCCTCATCGATGCCGGCCCCGGCGGCACGCCCGACGGCATGCGCTGCGACATCGACGGCAACCTGTGGTGCGGCTGGGGCATGGGCTCGGCGGAGCTGGACGGAGTGCTGGTGTTCAACCCCGACGGCAAGCCCATCGGCCGCATCGCCCTGCCCGAACGCTGCGCCAACGTCTGTTTCGGCGGCCCGAAGCGCAACCGCCTGTTCATGGCCGCGGCCCAGTCGGTCTACGCCCTCTATGTCAACACGCAGGGGGCGTTAGGCGGTTAGATACCGGCCAGGTGTCAGACCCTCTAGGTCTGACACCGCTGCCCTGTCACTGGGGCCCGCGACAAACGCGACGTGTGGAGCTACGGTGTTAGACCCAGAGGGTCTGACACCGACCGACACGCAAACCTATGGGGAGGCCATGACGAGGCAATTTGCGCTGGGCGATATCTCGATCCACCGCGTGGTGGAGCTGCAGGGAGCACTCTATCCGGCGACGGAGTTCTTCCCCACGCTGACGCCGGAGCTGATCGAGGCGAACCGCGACTGGCTCACGCCCACCTACGTCGACGCCGCCGGCAAGCTCATCCTGTGTGTGCAGAGCTATATCGTCCGCACGCCGCACCATAACATCCTGATCGACACCTGCGTCGGCAACCACAAGCCGCGCCCCGGCCGACCGGCCTGGCACATGCGGTCGAGCGACCAGTATGAGAAGAGCCTCGCCGCCACCGGCCTCGCCGTCGGCGACATCGACTACGTGATGTGCACGCACCTGCACGTGGATCATACGGGCTGGAACACGCGGCTGGAGAACGGACGCTGGGTGCCGACGTTCCCCAAAGCCAAGTACCTGTTCGCCGACCGCGAGCTGGCGTTCTGGACCGAGAAGGAGAAGGCGGACCCGAGCGGGCAGCCCTGGATCACCGACTCGGTGCTGCCGATCGTGGCCGCCAACCGCGCGGAGACCGTCAGGAGCGACCACGTGCTCAGCGAGCTGGTGCGCCTGATGCCGACGCCGGGACACACCATCGACCACTTCTCGGTGCACGTCGGCAAGCCCGGGCAGGACGCGCTGATCGCCGGCGACCTGCTCCACTCGCCGATCCAGGCACGCTATCCCGAGATCGGCATGCGCGCCGACTACGACTCGGCGGAGGCCGGCAGGAGCCGGCGCAAGGTGTTCGAGAGGTTCTGCGACAGCTCCACCCTACTGTGCACGGTCCACTTCCCCGAGCCGTCCACAGGGCGGATCACGCGGTGGGACGACGGGTTCCGGGTCGTTTGAATGGTGTCAGGCCCGGAAGGTCTGACGCCTACGCGTCCACAGGATGGAGCCCGGTGCCCGTGGCGGGGCCGTTGCTCCGCTCGAACGTGTCGACGGTCGGCGCCTCGCGCGGCAGCGAGCGGACGATGCGGGCGCTAGCCTCCTCCTCCTGCTGCGGCTGCTGCCGGCGGCAGGACTGGCCGTCGAAGCTTGCGCCCTCGTCGACCGACAGCACCTTATGGTAGATGGCGCTCTCCACGCAGGCGGTGTCCTGCAGGATCACCCGGTTGGCGCGGATGGTGCCCTTGACCTTGCCCCGCACCACCGCCTCCTCGGCGACGATATCGCCGCTCACGGTAGCGTCGCGGCCAATCACCAGGTTGGCGCAGCGGATGTCGCCGGCGACCTGGCCCTCGACGCGGACGTCGCCCTGGCTCTCCAGGTTGCCGGTGATAGTGAGCCAGGCGTCGATCACGGACTGGGTGGACGCCCCGATCTGCACGCGCGAGGGTGCCGCCGCCGGCTCCGCGGGCCGGCCTTCGAGGCCGCGCCGATCGGCCGAGGCGTCGTCGGATTTCTTGTTGAAGAGCATGGGTCGGTCTCTCCTGCTGGGCGTCGGGGCTTCTCGGAGGCTTCGCCGGGCTTCAGGGCGACGTGGCGCTGCCGAAGCTGGCGCCAGGGTAGGGAGCGGGCTTTCACGGGCGCCTAACGCTGGTCGGGGCAGCACCGCCGGCGGCTGGAAAACCTCGGTATGGATACCAAGTCGCTAACCCGGATGGGGCAGGCGGCACCTGCGCGCTCACCAGCGCCGGCCCGCTATCGCTGGGCGTCGGCGTGGCCGTTGGCGTTGCGGCGGTCGGGCCTCGGCAGCGCGGAGCCGACCCCGCTCTGGCCGCCGGACTTGCCCTCTATCGAGGCGACGCCGGCCGGTGCGTCGGAGGGTGCGTCGGGGCTCTCGGTGGGGGTGACGAGCTGCTGCAGCTCGCCGAGCGGCGAGGCGTCGCTCTCCTGCAGAGGGCTCTCGGACCGGTGCACGGCGCCCTCGTACTCGGCGCCGTCGTCGATGGCGAGCAGCGTGTAGGCGATGTCGCTTTTCACGCGGGCCGTCTCCTGCAGAATCACGGCGCATGCGCGGATGGTTCCCGTGATGCTGCCGCGCACGATGGCCTGCTCCGCCTTCACCGTGCCTGTGATCGCGGCGTCTTTGCCGACAATGAGCTGTGCACACGCGACGTTGCCGCAGATGCGTCCGTCGATCTGCACATCGCCTTCGCTGTGCAGATCGCCGACGATAGTGAGGGAGGCGTCGATGAACGACCGCGTCGGCGCGGCGTGGGTGCCGGGATGGCCGGCACGACGGCCCGGCTCGGCGACGGCCGGCGGCTCTCCCGGCGCAGCCGGCCGCTCCGGCCCTCCACGGTCTCGGCTCTCCGGCTTCCTGTTGAACAGCATGCCCGCGACTCCGACAAAATCTCCTGCTCGCGGTGGCGGCGGCCCCGCCGGGCCAAGACCACGGCGCCTCTCCCGGCGATGGGCTGTAAGCGGGGCAGCGCGCCCGCGCGACTGCCACTCCACTTAAGCGCGGGACGGGCCGGCGCGGACCTCTCGCAATGCCCTATTCGGCGGGAGGCGAGTCTGTAGCGGTGTTGGACGCTGCGGGTCCGATATGACACCGCGGCTCTGTCGCGGAGCGGAAATTTCCCCCGCAGCTTGCGGATGCGCTGCGGACACGCTGTCTGGCGCGAGCGGCGGCGGCACACTACAGTTGAGGCGGGATTTCAGCATCTGGGGGGAGGCCGCGGTCGCCGCCGCGGACCGCAAGCAGGCATGTCCAGCGAGGTCCGCATCCTGCCGGCGATCCGGTGTCTCTACGACGCCGCGACCGATGCGGCGAAATGGACAGGATTCCTGAAGGAGCTGGCGCGCTGCTTTAACGCCGACGGCGCGAACCTCATTCGCGTGAACCCCGAGGACCAGGCTCTGACCTTCTGCGCGCTCTACGGCTACGACGCGGCCGTCCGCAGGTTGTTCGCCAAGGACGGGGCGGATTTCGGTACGGCCCTGGCGCGTTACGAGCGGCGCTTCGCGGAGCTCATGCCCACCGATCCTCGGGTGCGGTTCATCGAGCGGTTTCCCAGTCGCCCCCTCTCCTGTCGCCTGGAGATCGGCGAGGCGGAGATCCACGGCTCGACGATGTATCGGGACATCCTGAGGCCCGCCGACGTCGAATACTCCCTGGTCGTGAACGTCCCGGAGGACGACGGCTCGCTGATCATGTTTGGCGTGTTCCGCGGCCGGGCCTCGACCTATTTCACGGAGCCAGAGGTCCAGCTCTTCGGCGAGCTCATTCCCCACGTGAAGCAGGCCGTCGGCCTGAGCGAGCGCCTGGCAAGGGTCGACTTGGCCAACCGGGTGGCCCTGGAGGCGCTGGACGCCCTTTCCGTCGGTGTCCTCATCGTCGACGAGGACAGCCGGATGATCCACGCGAATGCCGCCGGCCGCGGCATCGTCACCATGGCCGACGGCGTCTCTCTGCATGGCGGCAGCCTGAAGCTCCACCGCCGGGAGGAGGATGCCGCGCTGCGCCGCGCCATCTGGGACGCGGTCGCCCAGGCCCGTGGCGGCGACAGCCCGCCGGGAGAGGCGATGACGGTCTGGCGGCCTTCGGGCAACGAGCCCTTTCCCGTCATGGTGGGGGCGCTGTGGGGAAACCACCTGCGCTATGGACTGGGCCGGCTCGACGAGCCTCTGGCCGTCGTTTTCGTGACGGTGCCGGAGGAGCCGCAGGAAGCGCCGGCCGAGCTGCTGCGGCGGCTGTTCGGGCTCACCCCCGCCGAGGCGAGGCTGTGCGAGCGACTGGTCCTCGGCCACACGGTGGAGGAGGCCGCGAACGACCTCGCCATCGCTACCGGCACCGCCCGCATCCAGTTGAAGTCCGTGTTTGCCAAGACCGGTGTCGGCCGCCAGACCGAGCTGGTGGCCAAGGTTCTGTCTACCCCGGTCTGGATGCGCCACCGCGGCACCACCGCGCCATAGGTCGGATGGGAGGCCGGCGGCGAGGGCGCCCGTGGATATCCCATTTGGGATATGCGCGGCCGCGCCGGTTTCAGCGAGATAGACGACAGCGCGGACGGTCGCTCCGGCTTCGGTGCGGGCATCTATCAGCCCGAGGGCGGCCGTCCCGCGCGATAGGCCCTCCTGTGAGGTTTGGCTCTACTCTCCGGCCGGCGGCGGCGCCGGTCGAGTCAAATCCGCCATCCCGAGTGGATCGCCGCAATTCCCCCTGTAAGGTTGCGGAAGGAGACGCGAGAGAAGCCGGCCGCGCGGATCATCTGGGCGAAGGGCTCCTGCCTGGGGAACCTGCGGATGCTCTCCACGAGGTAGCGATAGGACTCGGCGTCGCCGGCGGCAAGTTGGCCGAGCCGCGGAATCACCTCGAAGGAGTGGAAGTCGTAGAGGCGGTCGAGAAGCGGCACCTCGCAGGCGGAGAACTCAAGGGCCAGGAACCGCCCGCCGGTCTTGAGCACGCGATAAGCCTCGGCCAGCGCCCTGTCGATGTGCGTGACGTTGCGGATGCCGAAGGCGATGGTGTAGGCGTCGAAGGTCTTGTCGGAGAACGGCAGCGCCTCGGCGTTGGCGATGGTGAAGGTGACCCGTTCGCTCAAGCCGGCTTCGGCCACGCGCCTGCGGCCGACCTCGACCATCTCGGGGCTGATATCGAGCAGCGTCACCCGCGAGCCCGGCCCGCTGGCACGCAGCGCGTTGAGCGTCACATCGCCGGTGCCGCCTGCCACGTCGAGGAGATGAAAGGCGCGCTCCGACCTGGGTGGTGCAAGGCAGCCGATCAGATCGTCCTTCCACAGCCGGTGCAGGCCGCCCGACATCAGGTCGTTCATCAGGTCGTAGCGGCCGGCGACCGAGGAGAACACCTCGTTCACCAGCCCCTGCCGCGCCTCCTCCGGCACGGACTGGAAACCGAAGGAGACGGTCTCGCCGGTGGCTCTCTCGTGTGTGCTGGTCATAGCTGGCCATCTTAGCGGGGTCAGACCCCTCGCGCATACGGCAGAGTTCAATCGGGAGGCGGAGGCGAGGGGTCTGACCCCGTTCGCCAGTTCACGAGAAGAACGCCCCAAACCTCTCCAGCACTTCCTTCGGCGCCTCCTCCGCCAGGTAGTGCCCGCTGTTGACGGGGCCGCCCGTCATCTCGGCCGCGCAATACTGGCGCCAGATGGCCAGAGCATCGTACCAGCGGGCGATCTTGCCCTTCGCCCCCCACAGCACAAGCAGCGGGCACTCGATCTTCTCGCCAGCCGCCCGCGAGGCGCGGTCGTGCTCCAGGTCGATGCTGGCGGCGGCGCGGTAATCCTCGCAGATGCCGCGGATCGTATCCGGATTGCGCACAGCGGCCAGGTAGTTGGCCAGGGCGTCAGGGTGGAAGAGATCCTGCGGCCTGGCGCCGCGGGTGGTGTGGGTGTTGAACCAGATCTCCGGCGCCGCATTGATGAGCACCTCGGGGTAGGGATGCTGCTGGGCCAGCCAGAACCAGTGGTAGTAGCCGAGTGCGAAGTCCATATCGGTACGCTCGAAATGCTCGATGGTGGGTACGATGTCGAGCACGGCCAGCTTCTCGACCCGATCAGGAGAGTCGAGCGCCAGCCGATGCGCCACGCGGGCGCCGCGGTCGTGGCTGCCGATCAGGAAGCGCGTATGTCCCAGCGCCTCCATCAGCTCCACCATGTCGCGCGCCATGGTGCGCTTGGCGTAGGGAGCGTGGTCCGGCGTGGCGGGCGGCTTCAGCGAGCCGCCGTAGCCGCGCAGGTCCGGGCAGATCACGGTGAAGCGCTTGGCCAACTCGGGCGCCACTGCGTTCCACATGGCGTGCGTCTGAGGGTTGCCGTGCAGCAACAGCAGGGGCGGACCTGAGCCGCCGCGCCGCACCCGGATCGCTCCGTCCTTGACCGTGACCCCTTCGAGGGTGAACCCTGGAAAGAACATGAAAGGCGCCTTTCTCCTGTGCGCTCGCGCGGGAGCGGCCCTCAAGGTACTCTTGCCGCCCGTGCCGGGCCAATGGATCGTCGATGCCACCATCCACTCCCCTTCATCCCGCCCGTTTCAATGCCCGCCCTCCCTACGCGGGACCGGGGCAGGCCATCGGCCTGCTCGGCGGCTCGTTCAATCCGCCGCACGTGGCGCACAAGCTGATCAGCGAGGCGGCGCTGAAGCGGCTGGGACTCGACAAGGTGTGGTGGATCGTATCCCCCGGCAACCCGCTCAAGCAGCGCACGCCGCCACCGTCGCTGGCCGAGCGCATGCGGCTCTGCCGCACCGTGGCCACCAACCCGCATATCGTGGTCACAGATTTCGAGGCTGACCTGCCGACACCCTATGCGGTGTCCACGCTCGCCTTCCTGAAGGCGCGTAGCCCGCTCACGCACTTTGTGTGGATCATGGGCGCCGACAACCTCGCGCAGTTCCACCAGTGGGAGCGGTGGCGCGAGATCTTCACCATGGTGCCCATCGTGGTGGTGGACCGGCCCGGCTGGCGCATGAAGGCGCTGGCCTCCAAAGCCGCCCGCGCCTTCGCCAGGAGCCGTCGGCCGGAGACCGATGCGGCCCTCCTGGCGCACACGCCACCGCCCGCCTGGACATTCCTGACTGGGCCGCTGTCGCATGTCTCCTCCACCGCCATCCGCAACAAGGCGAAAGCCCAGGCGCAACCGGTGAAGAAGGCACCCCCGCTCGAAGACCTGCCGTGGCGCAAGGCAAAGAGAGAGGCCGGCGTGGCCGCGATGCCAGCCCCGGCTGAGGGGGCGATCACAGGGGCTTGAAAACGTCAAGGTGCAAGGGTTATCTTTCAGTTGGCGAATCTCACGCTTTTGTGGGCTTCGCGCGAGGTGTCCTTGGGACTGCTGCAAGGCCCTCGCAGTGTAGGCTCTGGCGTCCGGACAATGCCAAGGATTGCCGCCCTATTTGGATGAGAGAAGGATATCCAGCACAAGATGCCACGCGCACTTGAGGGTGCTCGCAAGAGCACGCCTCCGGCCGAGCTTGTGTCCACTCACGGCTCGGAAGCTCTGCTCACCCAAGTCCTGGTCTGGCTCGACGATGCCAAGGCCGAGAAAGTGGTGACGATCGACATCAAGGAGAAGTCATCCTTGGGCGATTTCATGGTGATCGCCTCCGGCCGGTCCGACCGGCACGTCGGCGCGGTGGCCGAGCAGATCCAGCGCAGGCTCAAGGAGGAAGGCCACGGCAAGGCCCGCATCGAGGGCGACGCGCACTGCGACTGGGTGGTCATCGATATCGGCGACATCATTGTCCACGTGTTCCGGCCCGAGGTGCGCGAGTTCTACAATCTCGAGAAGATGTGGTCGGGCGAGCGCCCGACCGATCCGGTAACGCATTAGCGCGCAGCACCCGCTATCCCGAGCCGAGCGCCGCGGGCCCGGCTCGGGTCATTGTAGCGTGACGGCTGGAAACACGCTCCGGCCGGCCTGACGCCGCACCAGACGCTTTTAGACGTTGCCCGCACCGGGGCTTTCTTCGGGGCGGCGGAGCCATTGAGGCATTCCTCAATGGCTCCTGTCTTGTGGCGCCCCTGCGCTCGGCTCGTCAGGCCTTCAGTGCCTGATCGATGTCGGCGATGATGTCAGCAGCATCCTCCAGGCCAACGGAGAGCCGCACCACGTCGTCGCCGGCGCCGGCCGCCGCGCGCTGCTCGTCGGTGAGCTGCCGGTGCGTGGTCGAGGCCGGGTGGATGATCAGGCTGCGCACGTCGCCGATGTTGGCCAGGTGCGAGAGCAGCTTGGCATTGGAGACGAGACGCACGCCCGCCTCGTAGCCGCCCTTGAGGCCGAACGTGAACACCGAGCCGGCGCCCCTCGGGCAGATCTTGGTGGCCAGGGCGTGATAGGGGTTGGCCGGCAGCCCCGCGTAGTTCACCCAGGCCACCTGCGGGTGCTCGGACAGATAGGTGGCGACGGCCAGCGCGTTCTCGCAGTGCCTGGCCATGCGCAGCGGCAGCGTCTCGATGCCGGTCAGGATCAGGAACGCGTTGAAGGGCGCGATGGCCGGGCCGAGGTCGCGCAGCCCCAGAACGCGGGCGGCGATGGCAAAGGCGAAGTTGCCGAAGGTCTCGGCGATGCGCATGCCGTTGTAGCTGGGGTTCGGGTCCTGCAGGGCCGGATATTTCTTCTTCGAGGCAAGCCAGTCGTAGGTGCCGCAGTCCACGATCACGCCGCCGATCGAGTTGCCGTGCCCGCCCATGAACTTGGTGAGCGAATGCACCACAATGTCGGCGCCGTGCATCTTGGGCTGGCACAGGTACGGAGTGGCCAGCGTATTGTCGACGATTAGCGGCACGCCCGCCCGCCTGGCGACAGCGGCGATGGCGGGCAGGTCGACGACAATGCCGCCGGGGTTGGCGATCGACTCGCAGAAGATGGCCTTGGTCCTCGGCGAGATCGCCGCCGCGAACGTCTCAGGCTTGGTGGCGTCGGCCCATCGCACATTCCAGCCGAAGTTCTTGAAGGCGTGGTTGAACTGGTTGACCGAGCCGCCGTAGAGCTGGCGCCCGGCCACGAACTCGTCGCCCGGCTGCATCAGCGTGTGGAACACCAGCGCCTGCGCCGCGTGTCCCGAGGCCACCGCCAGCGCCGCCGTGCCGCCTTCCAGCGCCGCCACCCGCTGCTCCAGCACCGCCTGGGTCGGGTTGCCGATGCGGGTGTAGATGTTGCCGAACGCCTCCAGGTTGAACAGCGCGGCGGCGTGGTCGACGTTGTTGAAGACGTAGGATGTCGTCTGATAGACCGGCGTCACCCGCGCCCCGGTCGAGGGGTCCGGCGCGGCGCCGGCGTGGATGGCCAGCGTGGCGAAGCCGGGCTCCCTGCCCAAATCCTTGTCGGTCGGCATTAACGGTCTCCTGGTTGCAATCCGCTTGGCGCAAGTGGGCTCACCGCACCCAATCGGCAAGCCCAAGTCAACCGCGCCGTGCCGGTATGGTACTCTTGGATCCCCTACCGGTACTTCGGTATGGAACGCGCGGACTACTCCTTGCCTGCGATGACGTGGTCCTGCACGCCGCGCCCGCTCAGGAGCGGACGCTGGGCAGAGAGGATGCCGGCGTTGACGCCGGCCCAGCCGATCTCCCCGGACAGCCGGCCATACTCGATCTTGATGCAGCGGTTCATCACCGCCTTGAGCCCCGCCGCCTCCGCCTCGGCCGCCGCGGCGTCGTTGCGCACGCCGAGCTGCATCCAGACCACCTTGATGCCGAGCTTGTCTTTGAGTGCGATCGCCTCGCGCACCACAGCGTGGGCGGCGGCGGAGTTGCGGAAGATATCGACGATATCGACGGGGCCCGGAACCTCGGCCAGGGACGCATAGACGCGCCGGCCCTGGATCTCGCCGCCGGCCAGCCCGGGATTGATGGGGATCACCTGGTAGCCCTTGCCGAGCAGGTACTTCATGGCGAAGGCGCTGGGCCGGTTGGCGGTGGCGCTGGCGCCCACCATGGCAATAGTCCGGGACCCGGCCAGGATGCCGGCGATGTAGGCGTCGGAGTAGCGGTCGTGGTTCACGGGCAATGACCTGACTGGTTGGGCCGGCCGCCGTGCGGAAGGCCGACTGGCAGCGCCAATATGGCTGCACCACCCTGCCCGGGACAAGGGCGCGCGAGCGAGCGGCAAGCGGGGTCGGGCAGGCCGGTCAGACCCCCTCGCAAAGGGCATGGAGGTTCTGCACGACGGTCTGTGCGAGGGGTCTGACCCCGCCGACGAGGGCTCTGCCCCCTTGACGCGTCTTGCCCACCATCGGACACGCGTCTATAACGCGGCCTGCATCGGCCGTTCCGCCTCAGTGCGGCATCAGTCTCGGCCGGGTCGGGCGGAGCGTAGCGCAGCCTGGTAGCGCACCTGCTTCGGGAGCAGGGGGTCGCGAGTTCGAATCTCGCCGCTCCGACCAAATGCTAAGCCATTGCTGCGCAATGGCTTAGCATTGGAAGCCTCCTTAGGATATCCCGTTCAATAGCCGCTACGGTTCTCGCGGTTTGATGGTGTAGTTCCATTCAGGGTGGAACGGGTCGCCAGTGATGTCGAGGGCGAGCATCTCAGCGTCAGGGACCTTGATG
>Ga0070696_100000130_pt1 | contig 40367 bp, 27 predicted proteins | sample KBSK1253metaG_FD_65474 | JGI IMG/M metagenome (GOLD analysis project Ga0070696, IMG submission 65474) | Corn, switchgrass and miscanthus rhizosphere microbial communities from Kellogg Biological Station, Michigan, USA - KBS K1-25-3 metaG | ecosystem: Host-associated > Plants > Roots >... | reverse complement strand
CACTTGCCGACTATCGACCCGCAAGCAAGAGCAGCGGCCGATTGGCCGCCGCTTAGTGATCGAAACGAAAATGAGCCGTGGAGGGCTCGAACCTCCGACCCGCTGATTAAGAGTCACGTCGCTGGTTTACGCGAAAAATCCGTTTCAGTTGCAACTACTAACATCTGTTACACGTTACAGCCACTGGCCATTGCGAGGACTACTGCCGAATTCGGCTGATTTCTGCCAAACATTGTCACAACATTGTCACAACCGAAGTTAATCTCTCTGATGACGCCAGGGCCGATTGAAAGGATTGCGATCGCGCTTTCGGCCGAATCCCTCCACAAGGTCACGCGCCTTCTCAATTATGCCAAGTGGTGTCGCCCTCGAAACTCATCCAAACACTAAACCCTTAAACGCAAGTTAATCACTCTGAGTTTAGATCCCTTGTAAATTGACTTTTGGCGTCGCGACGTTCTGGAAGCTATCGAGCACGAGGCACGTAAAGCCAAGCCACATGAAACGATCGGCCTGCTGGCTGGCCGAACCTGGCATGACGATCAGGGTGAGTACGCGGTCGTCGTAGCCATGGAAGGGGCCCGGAAAAACGAAATAGATGCGGGGCCAAGTCATGTCCGAATTTCGGCGGCGGGAAATGCCAAGGTCAGGTAAAGGCTCGAAGGAGTTCAGATTGCTTTGGACGTACTCGGCTGGTACCACTCCCACCCTGGTTTTCCGCCGGAATTCAGCTCAACAGATTTTGAAGAATACTTCCAACTGGAAGCGAACTTCTGCCGACTGTTCTAAGTCGGTTCGAAAGGACTGCAGCCCCCCGCGAGCCGAGAATGACAGCCGAGAATGGCATTATGGACTTCAACTCGCTAGAGTCCGAAGATGCGAATGCTCATTAGGTGGCGTTCCCCTTTTGACGAGGGATCACAACACCAAACCTGAACCTAGTCTTTACGTGAAATCGTCGATACGCATCGCCGTCATTCCTTCGTTCCTTAATGCAGTCAATGCGAAATCAGTGATGGAAAACCCAATACACACCGTCGTTGGCTTCTTTCCGAACTAAGGCGTTGCAGTCACTGAGCGCTTCCCTCCCTACAAGTCAGCAGCCAGTATAGACCTAAGGCTCTGGATACGGAATCACGATCCTCGTGACGATTCGGTCCAAGTTCCAAAGAGACCTGGCAATAAGCGCAAAGTAGCAGAAGACACCAATAAAAAGAGGCCGAGGCTAGGTTAACCCAAACAGTTCGGAAACGGAAACGGCTCGCAAGTTTTCATGAGTCGTATCCATCTCCGTTTGTCTTACATTCTGTCGTGCGGCTAGCGTTTTAGGGAAGAATGTAGATCGATTTGTGCGAGTGTTGGTAAAGTCGGGAGTCAAATGCGTCAAATCGTAGAAGCGACTATCTCCACCCTAAAGCGCACGGGCCTGATTTTCCCCCTTACTCCAAGCACCTGGTAAGATGTCCAAGCATGATGCAGCGGAAGTAATCAGGGACACTGATCGCATGTCTCCGGGCAGGAAGGTCCCGTTTTGTAGGATGATTTGATGCAGTCGTAATCTAGCCTAATGCTGTCGCCGCTCCGCTGCTGTTGATGTTCATTCCCCAGCAATCGCCCATCTTGAGGTCTGGTTCAATGTCCAATGCCTTCAATGACTGCTAGTTATCTTTTCTTTGCTTGCACTCCTCCTGCAAGCCTCACGTGTAACACCCTTAAGAGGAATATTCATAAGATTAGAGAGCGCGGTCTTTCAACGAAGGGAGTGGACACATTGGGTGGCCTGATTTTGGCAGCAGCCCACGGCTTTCGGCTTTCGAATATGATCAGGCCGCAGCGCTATAGAATTGCCGTTACGAGCAGAAGCACACTAACGAGTCACTGAGCGAAATTCCTATTGCAATGAGAGGAGCCAGATTATGTCACGGAGAGCGCTTTTGGTTGGTATCGATCGATACGAGAATGTTTTTCCTTTAACCGGATGCGTTTCAGACGCAACCAGGATGGCAAGGTTACTCCACCGTAATGAAGATGGCAGTCGCAATTTTGATTGCCGAGTGCTGACGAGCGATGGCAACGAACGCATTACGCGTACACAGCTTAGACAAGAATGGCGGCAACTCTTTCATAACTTCACTGGTGATCTTCTCTTCTATTTTTCCGGTCATGGGGCTCCAACGGAAATCGGCGCGTATTTAGTCGTACAGGACGGTACGCTCGACGACCCCGGAATATCTATGAATGATTTGTTGCTCCTCGCAAACCGATCCAAGGCGCGGGAGGTCACGTTGATTCTTGATTGTTGTTTCAGCGGCGACATCGGTGATCCTGCCTTTTTGCAAGTAGGCAATGTTGTAAACCAATCCCATCTCCGCGAAGGCGTAACAATACTTGCCGCGTCAGGTTCAAACGAGTACTCCAAGGAGTTAAATGGACAGGGGGTCTTTACGAGACTTGTTCTGGATGCCCTGGAAGGAGGAGCGGCCGACACGCGTGGGGAGGTTTCAGCCGCATCGGTGTACGCATATGTAGATCGGGCGTTAGGATCTTGGGATCAGCGACCGGTCTATAAATCTTATGCGGACGCTCTTACGCCGCTACGTCGTTGCAAACCCCAGGTCCCGGATGAAGTGCTCAGGGAGATGTGCATATTCTTTGACAAACCCGACAGCGAATATCGATTGAATCCTTCCTACGAGATTACATCCAAAAGGAAGAGCAAGAAGAACGTGGAGATATTTGGAAGATTCAAACTCTATCGAGACGCGCACTTACTACGCACTCTGAATGGAGAAGATCTCTACCACACGGCAATGGGCTCAAAGTGTGTAGTGTTGACTCCACTTGGAAGATTCTATTGGCATCTTGGCAAGCAGGGCAGGTTTTAGTGAAGCATCGCCTGCGATCTTTGACCGGGCAGCATACTCAAAGTCCGTTTAGATTAAACAAGCGCCGAAGCAGGCATAATCCCATTTCCCTTCACCAAGCATATTCGTTATTCCGCTCTACCGTGGATCATACCGTGGGCGGCTGACTGCCAACGGCAATGCTGTATCGCGCGCGGGTTGTCGTGTTGCAAACATCGGATCATTTTCGCCGTTGTTACGCGCTTCGCCGTTGCCGGCAGGACCGGGACTGAAAACAGGACTTGTCTGGGCATGTATTGCACTATCAGGTTGATTATTGATAAGAGGCTCGACACGGGGGAGCCGTTGGTTCGGGTCAAGCCTCATTCTCGCGAGCTCAGCGTTCTTCCATTTAAGCACGACCAGCTTGGCAATCTCCATTTGCGCTGCTTTGATCTCGATAGATGCCAGACTCAATAAAGAGGCCATCGTTCCTTTGCTCAAATCCAATTCAGCTTTCAGCCTTCCGGCATTCAATTCCTTGCTCAATGCAACATCTGTGTTGATCTGGTCATTAAGATCGGAAGTCTTCTTCCTTTCATTTGCGTAAACAGTATGCTCCAGAGTCTCTTGTTTGAAGTCGTACGGACCGCGATCGGACAATAGCTTGACGATAATTGGAGCCGTTTCCAGCATCAGGAAAACTGCTACAAGAAGCCAGCTTGTCCACCACACAGTATTGTCACTTGATAGCACGCTCATCGCCTTAAGACGCTCCAACAAGTCATTCGCCCCTAAGATCGCGGCTTCAGCCTTCTTGATTTGTTCGTCTCGTTCGGTCTCCAGGGCTTTTATCGTTTTCTTATTCTCTGCAATCGTTCCTTCGTTTTTCGTTTTGAGATCGTTAAGCTCCGACTCGGCGATCTGCACTGCCCTGACCCGGTCTCTATAAGCCGGACCTAAGCCCATCTTGCCGGTGGTGTGCGTACTTCCTATTCCATTTCCTTCGGCAATGGCGATCTCACGGAGATCATCTCTACGCTCGCGCTTCGCTTCGACTTCCTGTTTCAGCGCGGTATTAATTACGTTTAACTCATCGATTTCCTTATACCTAGCGTTAATCGACGCCTTCCTTTCGGCTATTTTGCTGCCGCTGGTCGCGTTGATCTGATCGTCAATCTCTTTCTCAAACATCCTTAACTCTATGGGCTTGGTTATCACGAACGATATTATGCCGGCGAGCATAAACCTGGGCACCACCATCGCGAGAGTGGTCTTGAGGTTATGAAGGCGTTCTCGACGGCTCAAATTCGGATCGATCCTTCGCTTTTTCATCGTAGAAATGATGTAGCGGTCCAGGTTGAAAATGATTACGCCCCAAAGCAGGCCGAACCCAATCGCTATGTATCCGATCTTAAAGACAGTATGCAAAGCGTAGCTTCCGGAGATGACCGCCAGAACCGCTGTGGCAAGAATCGTTCCGCCTATTCCAATATATTTGTTGTGCTCTATCAGACAGTCGTTGTCCCTTAGGATTTCCGTATTGGCGCCGGAGCAAAAGAAAAAGAAGTTCTTTAGAAGCTTTTTCATGGTCTCACCTCATCAACCAAATTCCACAAACAACAGGTCATCCAGTGGGATGAAGGTTGCCGGATCAAGATCGATAAATCTCTCCACCGCCGTGTCCTTCGATGCGGCGCCGGGATTGGACCCGGGATCGCTTTCGATCTCGGCTGAACTCTGCATTTCTTTTAAGGTTGTGAAAAGCGGTAACGCGCCTCGTAGTAAAGCTCGCAATTCATTAAGCATAAGGGTCTGCCCGATTCCAATCCCTGATTTCCCTAACGGCTCATATCAAGTCGGGGGGCTGTTTTGAGGCTTGGGAAGACCTCTGTCAGATTTAGCACCTGGCCTGTTTGCCGTATCGATTGACTTTTTCTTATTGGCCGAAGTGTCCGGTTCCCCCGGCTTCTTGCCGCCCTTTCGCGGACTCCGTTGTGATTTAGCTTGCGTGGTCCGGCTTTGGAAGCGCCCCTGATATTGCTGCTGCGTGCTCGAGTCTTGCGTCGTCTCCGTCTGCGGCTGTCCGCCAGCGGAGCCGTTCTTTGAAGTCCCGGATGGTTCCGAACCGTCAGTCGAGCCGCGATGTAACATCCGTTCAGAAATGTCGTCAAGCAAGCGCACAATCTGACGCTCTGTTCGTTGAGTGTGGTAGCCGATCCATAAGTTTCCGACAAGAAGCACAGTAACTCCGAACGCGACTGGCCAGCGCAAAAGGTTTGTTCTCATTAGATCGGGCAGAACTTTCTGGGCATTGCCCTGACCCTGTTCAAGTGCAGGTGTCAGGGAGGCCGCTTCACCGCCATTGGCATCCTGATGTTCAGTCACGCGGGTCACAGGCTTGGGAGGGAGGGTCTTGGTTTGTCGATAAAGTTTCTGGGCATTCGGGCCCTGATAAACTCCGAATGCTCTTAACGGTTCCGAGACAGGCAATCCGCTGTAGACGATGCCGATGCTGTTCGAGTCCTTCCAGGTAGTCTGTTCTTCAAAATCTGTTGAGCTGAATTCCGGGGGAAAACGAGGGTGGGAGTGGTACCAGCCGATTACGTCCAAAGCAATCTGAGCTTCTTCGAGCCTTACCCTGACCCTGGCATTTCCTGCCGCCGAAATTCGGACATGACTGGGCCCCGCATCTATTTCGTTTTTCTGGGCTCCTTCCATGGCGACGACGACCGCGTATTCCCCCCGATCGTCATGCCAGGCTCGCCCAGCCAGCAGCCCGATCGTTTCATGTGGCTTAGCTTTATGGGCTGCATGCGCGATAGCTTCCAGAACGTCGCGGCGGATGTATGCCTCAAAACCATTTCGATCCGACGCAAAGCAAATTAATTCGTTGTTGACCGCGGGTCGCAGCCGCGACGGAAGTGTGCTGACGAGATCATATACTGGTTGAAAGAACTCATTCATAGACCCTCTCTTGACTCTTATGGATTTGAATCGGGTTTTGGGAAGAACTCCGCGGGGACCAGCGGGTCTGTCGGAGAGCCTTTTCCTTGTTGGCCGGTTTGAGGATTACCGCCACTAAATACAGGCTCGAAAAGCGAGGGAAAAGCCTGCGGACCTAAGCCAGGTCCGGTGTGATCTGAAAATGTCATCGGATCAGGCTCGAAAAATGGCTGCTCAGAAGGGCTGAACATGGCATCAGCGGGGCTGAACATGTCACCAGTCAATGCGTTGATCGCCGGGTCCGATGACACTTCGAATAAATCAGTTGGGATTGACGCGGACTCGAATAGGCCTCTGGGCACGTTGCGGACGTTGTTGACCAGGTCTTCGGGCAGAACCGGATAGTTAAGATCGGGGTTGATTGGCTGGGACTTCATTCGCGTCCGCCAATATTCGGCCGCCTCGGGATTGTAGCCGCCATAATTAGGCCCGCGCGAGATTTCATCAAAGTTCAGAAGCTTCGCGACATGGACCAGTAAGTCTCCCAACAGCATTGTTCCGCGAGACTCCATCCACATGTCTTCGTCAACGCATATCGGCAGGTTCTTTGCGAAGTGCGGCGACCAGGGAAGCTCGCTATCGATTAGAACCATGCGTCCTGGAACTGAATAGGGATAATTGCCGTCTGCCAATAGATCGAACATCACCGATGTCTTCTCCGAATAACGATCCCGCCCGACAAGGGTACGTATGAAGTAATCGACCAGATAGAACTTGGCTAGATGGCCCTCTTCCTCATTGACGATCGGCTTGCGGCGCTTGTGCAGGTCGTCGACAGTCCGATAAGCGGTGACGTTCATAACAGGGCTGCGCATCTTCATCGCAACCAGATAGTCAAACTTCAGGCGGCTCTCCAACTGTTCCAATGATAGCTTTGCCATAGTCTCCCTCTTGGACGGGCTCTATCGGCCCGCCGCGTGCAATCGTCAGGAAGAACCAAATGATGCGAATGCGCATTATGCCGCCCGGCCGATTGACCTCGGCGAGCAGCGCGTGGCGCTTCCGCTCATGCCGCCCCCTGCCCGCTCAAACGCACCTCGATGTAATCGCCGTCGACTACGCCTGCCTGTTCGAAAGTCATCGTCGGCGTAATTGCTCGCTGCGTTCGTTTGATTGCAAGCTCATAAGTTCTTCCGGCTGGAGCCGGGTCCAGAAACCGCCCGTTAGGTCCCTGCGTAAGAAGCCCATCCAGAGCCAACTGCCCGGTACACAGAGGGCTGATTTTTACAGGAAAGTAAGGAGCGTTGCGTGGATGAGTGAAATACACTTGAATTTTGCTATTTGCGGTCATAGTAATCTCCTAACTTGAACAAGTGATCTATCGAGCCCGCCAACTCGAAATACTTCGAGGGGCGCTCGTCAGCAAATGCTTCGACCAGGCACAAGGCCGGTATGCCCACCTGCCTGCAGGTTGCGTTCAAAACTTCGTCGTTCATATCGAACGAAAGTTGCGTGTAGGTCACCGGCAAATCGACTGCGTCCGCCGGCCTGTCAACATCGGATTGCTCTTCCCTGCAGCTCGCACATAACGGATCCATAATCCACATCCAATCGGGCTTGCGTACGGGGACAACTTCAAAACAGCGGGCGCAGGCGGCCGTCCACACGAGCGGGCATTGGAGCAATATTGTGGGCGCCCGATCAAAGTGCTTTCCAATCTCTTTGAGCAGTTGCTCCACGGAATCATCGTCGTACGTCGGTAGCTTGATCGGCTCACCTTCGAGTGACCTATGCAGGCCCGGGCACTGCGGGTCAGTGGCAAGCTTGATACGGCGAGACCTGCCCGACCTGATGTTCAGGTCCAGCGCATAAGCTTCGGCAGCCTCCGGTTCGCGATCGTGCAGCGCAATAATGGCCGCCTCTGATTGGAGGGCCGCGAGGGCTGCGGCTGCGTTTTGAATAGCCGGTATGAACCCTGCTGCTTCAGCCCGCGCCGCATAGATTGTGCAGGATGATGCGCCCGCCGCGATCCCATGCGAGCAATGCCAGCAAGGCTCTGTTTTAGCCTTTTCACCGCAGGCTGCCGGAAAGCAGTTTAAAGTGACTTCTTCGGCTTCAAAACCGCCCTCGACATATGGAATGCCGTGTAATCGAGACTTCTCCGACAAATAAGCTCGCCCGCTCGACGTGTCCACACAAGCCATCACTATGGAGACATCTTTGAATGCTCCGTCGCCGAGTTCCTGAATCCAGGAGTGCGCATAGCGCATGACCGGGTTCTGAGCGGTCATCAACCGGCTCAGTTTGCGGGCCACAGCCGAAGCCTTCTCTAATCCCAAAAACTCTTGCTCATCCAGGAGCGGATAGGCCGGACTGCGGGTCAAGTTGTGACTCTCAAAGATATCTTTATCAACGACACGAATCTCGCCGACGCCCGAGAGCGCCAGGTTTTGTATGACATTCTGGCCCAGTGCGCCTGCGCCCACCACGAGAGCAACGCTGCGCCCCAGGACCTCAGGCTCATAACCGGCCAGGCGCTCGCGTGAAAACATCGCGGTTTCCGGTACCATCGTTCCTCCTATCGCTTACTCTTCCTGAATAAGCTGCAATTCTCACAATCACACTCATTGATCGGAAGACCTGTGAGCCGGCATATCGCATTTGCGTCAAGCACAGGCGCTTCATCTATGTCGATCAGCGGATCTGGCTCAAAGAACTCCTCGGGAGGCACGCGCGGCTTTCGGATCTCTAACGGTTCAAAAAACTCGCTGGACTTGTGTCGACTATTCATCAACTCCTCTGAAGCGTTCAGCCGTGCCAATAAATCTGTTTTCAAATCAACCAGAGCGCTCTTCTTTTTCTCGCCCCCGATTGCCGTCTTCGAGGCGGCGGTCAGAATAACCAAACCAATCAGAAACAAAAGAGCGAGCAAAATTAGCATGATGAGACTTCGCTGTACGGCCGCCTTAACCTGTTTGATAGCACCCGGCCACATTCTTTCAACCCGGACTAATAAAGCTGGGGATTCCTCCCTTCGCTCCCGATTAGTATGAGATCGGCCATCACAAACGTTACATCCGCGCCGAAAAGTTGATTTCTTCTTACTAATCAGGATTGAAGAATCGCCTCAGGACACTTAAGAAGGAGTGTTTCTGGTTATGCGCCTGAATGACTTCCCTTTCAAGAGATTCAAGATTGGGCCACTCCTTTAGATGTGGATTGCTCAATAGCTCTGCCACCTCGAGTGGAATCGCATCCACGGCTTGCACGAAGGTGTCGATAACATCCTCTTTTCTACTCTTGGGGTTTGCCGCATATAAAAGCTGCAATGCGCCCAGTAGCGCGGGGCGCTCTTCTTCGTCTTTAAGAGACGAGCTTAGCCTCGTAACTAACTGCCGATGGTCAGAGAGATCTCCCTCCAGCAGCCGGTAGTAGAACTCGCGGACCAGGCGGTTCAGTCTGGGTCTTTGACAACCCCTGAAAACATGAAGTGTATGTTTCACAACCTCAGGGCGCAGCGAATAGATAAACGCAAGAGCTTGCAGAACCTCGTTCAAAAAGCTTTGCGCCACTGCCTCGACTATCAAAAGCGTTATTTCATATCTGCCTTCGCGCGTCAGATTTTCGTTTATGAATGTGAGAAATGCCGGGGGATCGGAGAACAGATTTTTTAGAACTTGTTGCCACACTTGCCGGGTCATCGGCTCGAAGTGCGCCTCCGCGACCTTATGCAACCTTGTCAGTACTGTCTCAAGCATCGCGCGTTGTTGCGGGTAGCAGCTCGCAAGCGCGCGGACCACGCGATCCCCGCAACCGGGCGGTTCCAATTTCAGCAGTGAGACCAACGTGTCAAAGGTCTCCCTCAGGTGCCGATCGTGGCGGAGTTTATCATTCAGAAGATTCAAGAATTCCGGCGGCTTTGAGAGCGCCCGCGTCCATGCCTGCGTGCGGATCTCTGTCAGCAGGTTCGCTGCATTCAGGTGATCTGATGATCGGAGACGCTCAAAGAGCCTCGGTTCGAGTCTATCCAGAGAGATGGATGAGAATGCCGCTACCAGCCTCGGCTTGTCGTCAGTCGAAGAGTCCAGGACAAAGTTCTCAAAGCACGCGAAGGCCGTTTTGCCGTGATGATCGTTTGATATCGCTTCAACAAATACATTTGCGAGCATTGGCGCATCCTGATCGAGGAAGCTGAGCAACTGCTTGTTCCGATTGTTTATGAAGTCATCGCCTCTGACCGCCTTGCGATGACTCGGTTCCCGCTGGATTATGGGGCAACAGAATGCAGTCCATCGTAATTTGGCGTCTTCCGACAGCGACCATCGGTCGAGCAGGCTCGCTACCTCCGCATCATCAATTCGCCTGGACTCATTCAAGGCATTGGCAACATTCATGCGCAATGGGGGAGTGCCTTTACTTGCAACGCTGGTTGCAAGGGGTTCAATCTTTTCGAGGCGAATCTCACGCGCCATTCTCTGGAGGGCTACCGAGACATAGAATTTGATACGCTGGTCTTTGTTCCTGGCTAACACCTGCAAACAATCGAGCGCCCTGTTGGAGATCGGGCTATCCGGCTTCACCGGCGCAATCCTGGCGAGACATAAAGCCGTCGCTCTCATTCGATGATTGTTGGACGAGAATTCACACCACTGCTCCAGCAGATCGAGCATGCGATTTGCAGCTTTTGCATCCTGAATTATTTGCTCGACTGCGATCGCCGCGGCGTCTTTGATCTGGATTAGCGGGTCGGTCGCCCAGTACTCGATTATTTCCAACTGGTCATCAAAACCAAGGCGCCCGAACTTCCCAACAGCTCTGGCTATCGCCGAGCGGATTAGTTTGGTCTGCTCCGCCTTGCGCTTTCGTTCCGCCTGTACTTTTTTGTCCGTGGATTGTCGCTCGGAAGGGACGGACCACTCTTTGAATTTCGGGATCAGTTCTACAAAATATTCGCGGTAGCTCTTGGCAAGCTCCAGGCTTATCGCTTCGGCGATCCGTTCATCGGCAAAATCGACGGACCCTTCCGTTGAAACGTAAGGCGCCGCATACTGGCGACCTATGCCCAGGTTCAACGATGACAAATGCGGCGCAATCTTCTGCAAGTGCTGCACGGCCGCTTTGTACTTCCGCCAGAAGTCTTCATTGTCCAGCTCATAAAATATGGCCAGGACCAGGATGAAGCACCTGGTCGAGTCTTCCAGCGACACAAACCAGGATCTAATTTCATCGTCCAGCGCGGCATTGCGCTGCAGGAACTTGAGAATGTCGCTGTATTGTTTGATCTGATGAAGACTGAGCCTGACAAATCTCTCGATGTCGGGGGGCGACCATCGCTCCAGCACTTCTTGAAACTTCGTCTGGCTGTCTTCGATCAAGACTTTGTTGTTTGGCAGACCGGTGTTCTGTGATTGAAGTTGGTCGGTTGCGCCATTTGAAATCAGGCTGCGAGCCCATTTATGCTGCTCGTCACTGATGTCACCGGACTTGTATGAATAATCCAGCAGGTTAGTAAAAATCCTGGTTTTGGCGGATTTATTGTACCATCCGGGGTCTACTTCGATAGGAGCCGAATGCTTGAAATCGTACTTGGTCATCTCCTGCTGTGCCTGAGAAAACGCTTCCTTCGAGATCGTGGCGATCAGGACGTTTTTACGCTCGATCAGTGAAGCAAGACTCGATAATTCATCACCGGCGGAGTCCTCGCTGAAGTGTCTGGCTGGCGAAACGTCGCGGAGAATAATTGTGGATTCGGTTATGCCGGAATTGTATATTTCGAGCCAGGACTTGGCCTTGGATATCTCGTATACGGCTTTCGTATTTTGTCTCGTAGCCAGTGACACCGCAAGGTAATTCCTGACCTCCGTGTCGCCGACAAGCCACAAGACTTTCTTGCTGTCACCGAGATTACCGTTGAGGCTCCATCCGGACGGCTCTACAAAAGTGGACTTGATTCTGTCTCTTCGGGATTTTCCGATTAGAAACGGATCGAGCCCGATTGCCGACGGTTTGTTCGAAGGCGGCAATCTGTTGTTGAGAGCACATTCAAGTCTTTCGAGTAACTCCCAGTAGTCCTGGTTCCAGAAGATCGCATTAAATCTTCTAACATAGGAACTAACATCTAAGCTTAGCTGGCTCGAATCTAACCGAACGGGGATTATGGTAGGGCGCTTCTCACGCCTGTATCTCTTGCTGACTCGTTCAAGTTCGGCCATCCCATATTCGGCCTCTGCGACGTAGTTTGCAGAAAGCAAGACGACGACATAATCGGTCTGGTCGAGGAAGGTGGCGGCGTCTTCTCCGAATTCCCCTATCTGGGGCCGCTGCGTGTCGAGAAAGACGTCGTAATTCTTCGTGCTCAGGTCTTTGTACAACCGAGCCGCAATGTCCTGGTCGCCGCAGTCTCGCTTGTAGCTTATGAAGACCTTGAGCGGCTCTTTGGGCTCTTCCGGTTGTTCTTCGCTTTCAGCCTGCTCCAGTTCGGAGGATTCGCCGGTCTCATCGTCTTCGTATGAAGGAAGGTCGTCAGATTCTGCCGGGTCTTGATCCTCTTCAGCGCTACCCGGCTCTTCGTTTTGTTCAACAGCATCGGGATCGTCTTCCATGTCGCTCTCCAGGGGAATTCGTTGTTGGCTCTCCCTTCGCTAAGCGATGGGGTCAATCCTCAAGCGTGGAGGTCCGCACACACTTAAGCCCGTGAGATCATGATTGATGATATTGGGGGGTCGGATTGTTACACGGACTTACATCAAGGGACGAACTGGCTTCGGAGCGGCTTTTACAGCGTTTTTCGAGCCTTTGTAACTTTTCGCCTGAAATAAGTCATCTATCCTGGAGTTCAAACTCCACAAAAATCAAGCAGAAGGGAGTGATTGATATGAGAGAAGACCAATTTGATTCGGAATCTCAGGAAAACACGGTTCAGGATGATACGCCGCGCAACAGATACGGCGGCTTGTTAGACTCCAAGGCGCCGGCCAACGCCAATACCGGCGAACGCGAAAAAGAAACGCCGTCTAAACCCGGCTCTGGAAGTGACGCCCGGACACCCGTCAGATAGTCGATGAAAGACTGAGCTGACTTCTTCATCAATTGTACGCAGACACCGCGGGGATAAAGGAGGCCAGCATTCTTCCTTTATCCCCAATATCCTGACAACGCACGTAGTCGAAACTTCGCCGATAACAGCCCTCCTTGCAGTTATTCTCTATCGTACTTCAAAGAGTTATTACGCTCACCCTTCAAGAGGCGACACTAATTGAATCCATAGCTTGCATATGTTAATAGTTGAGCTTCATAGCGGACGGGCTGCTGAATACGTCAGGCTCCTGAGATTGAGGTTTCTAGGGCCTGCTCAAATCTGATCTTGCGATGAAGTGCGAAGTCACGGCGGAGAGATTTCTACCTCAAGGAATTCGATAAGTCGAGATGCCATACAGACCTGCAGGCCATTGGAAACATATATCACTGCTTTGCGCCTATCTTTGCGTGGCATCCACAACGATCTTCGAGCCTGCAAACGGCTACGGACAGACGACCGCCAAGAAGGTCGTCGTTTCGGAGCAACTTGTTACAGGTGTGTTGAGCGCGGGGATGTTTGATGAATATGAGATTGATCTAACGGCGGGCCAGCACTTCTACGGCAAGATTCTCAAGAGAGACTTCAACCTCTTATTGAGTATCTACGACCCTGACGGGAAGCGTGCGGCCGCATTCATCAGTAGACGGTATGAACCGCTGAGCATATCTCATTACGTAGAAAAGTCCGGTAAACACACGATTGAAGTCCGCTCAATTGAAAATGAGCCCGAACCCCAATCTTATCAACTATGGATAAACAAGCCTGTCGTCGCATCGGCTCGCGAGTTGAAGATTACTTCCGCCATGCAGCATTTGGCGAAAGCAGCAATGTTGCGAGCAGAGTGGAAGGAAGAATCACTTCAACTTGCGGTTACGGAATACGTGACGGCATCCGAAATATGGCGAACCCTCGGACGCAACGAAGACGAGGTCAAAGCCCTCCTGAACGCGGGCGAAGCCTGTTTCGTCCTGAGTCAAATGAGCAGGTCACAAGATTTTTATAAGCAAGCTGTCGTGGTAAGTCAGGAGAACAACGATTGGCAATCGGAACTCGACGCGCTTGATCACCTGGGGCACGTTTCTATTTACCTCTCTGCTCATCAAAAGACAAAGGAATTAGCCGAGAAAGTGTTGAATTTCTATCAAGAGCGCTCGTCGGCGACAACGGATGATGATCTGCGGTTAAAGGCCCAGGCTTTCAGCAATCTTGGAGAAGCCAACTACTCTTCCGGCAATTGGAAGAGGGCTTTGGAACTATTTAGTCAGGCACTAAATCTTTGGTCCAGCGTGAAAGACCGCAGGGGCCAGGCCCTGGCTCACATCAATATGGGATACACGCATCTCGACGCCGGTAATTTGCCGCAGGCGCAATTTCATTTTGAAAAGTCGCTCAGGCTGTTTCGTGCGATTGATGACCGCAAGGGGGAGGCTCAATCGCTGAACGCAATCGGAGGGATATACTCCTTCCTGGGGGAGAATCAGAAGGCGCTACAACTGTTTCATCAGGCGAGACAGCATATGCGCGCTTGCGGGGACCGACAGATAGAAGTGGTGACGTTAAATTGGATGGGCAAGATATATGAAGACTTGAACAAGCCGGATAATGCGCTTGATAGCTTTAAGGCTGCTCTCGGTCTCTGTCAAGAATTGCAGGATATCGATTGCGAGGCCGTCACTCGATATTATGTCGGCAGAGCTTACCAAGCGTTAGGACAGACCGAGTATGCTCTGACTCACTATAGACGGAGCTTGACCTTGGGCCAGCAGAACGGCAAACGTCGCCTGGAAGCTTACGTCCTAAAAGAATTGGCCAGAACCTATGTGGCATCCGGCGAAATACAAAAGGCATTGGCCGAGTACGAAAAAGTGTTAACGGTTTACGTTGAACTCGAAGACCTAAGGGGGCAAGCTTACGCCCTCATAAGTCTTGGGGATCTTTACAACCAACCAGGAGAGATACGAACCGCGCTGAATAGCTATCAGCAGGCACTTAAACTCACACAGTCATCACAGGATCGTGCTGGAGAGGTTCTGGCTCGTTTCAAGCTTGCAGAGACCGAGAAGCGACTTGGCAGATGGGAAGAGGCATTGTCACACGCTGATCGCGCGGTTGAGATGGTCGAATCTTTGCGCACCAAGGTTGCCGGTCAAGATTATCGAATGTCGTATTTCGCGGCTGCTAGTGAGCATTACAGGCTCTACATCGATCTACTGATGTACTCATATGAGCAGAAGCCTTCAGAAGATCGGTTGATGGCGGCCTTAAAGGCAAGTGAGAAGGCGCGCGGGCGGACGCTGCTTGAAATGCTGAACGAATCGAAAATAGAAATCCGCGAAGGTATTGATTCCGTTCTGCTCGAAAAGGATCGCTATTATAGACAAATAATGAGCGCGAAAGTCGATAGAAGTATTCGCTTGCTGAGCAGCAAGTCAACTGCACAAGAGGCTGCGGAAGCAGAAAAGGAAATTGAATCATTGAACCGGGAGTACCAGGCGGTGCAGGCGCAGATCAAAGCCGTGAGCCCGCAATACGCTGCGTTGAAACAGCCGGAGCCTCTCGAAGTGAAAGAAATCCAGCGGCAGGTGCTCGACCCCAACACGGCGCTTCTGGAGTACTCCCTGGGTGAGGAAAAAAGTTTCTTATGGGTTGTAACGCAAACGTCGATTGATTACTTCAAGCTGCCCAACCGCTACGTCATAGAAACAGCCGCTCGTAAGGTGTACGACTCTTTGACCGCGCGATATCTTTACAAAGAAAATGAAACCCGACAACAGCGGCTACAGAGAATTCAAGACGCTGACAGGGAGTATCACAAACTGGCGGCCGCACTTAGCGAGATGGTCCTCGTCCGGGCTATGCCGCTCTTGGGTAAGAAGCGCTTAATAATCGTTGCTGACGGCGCACTCCGATATATACCCTTTGCTGCCCTGCCAATCAGCGGCGCACGCAATAGCGACGATAGTAAAGCTAAGCCGCTATTAATGGATCACGAAATAATATACCTGCCCTCCGCATCCATAATGCCGACCTTGAGAGATCAAATTGCTAGGCGTAAACCCGCTCAAAAGCTATTGGTCGTAGTATCCGACCCGGTCTTCGACGAGAACGATGAAAGAGTAGGATCATCGAGAAGCAGGCCGGCGGCACGCGCCAAAGGCGAGGATGCGCCTCGCTACGGGATTGATGAGAGCCTGGATCAAGCCGTGAGAGACGTCAGACCTGACAAAGGAGGAACCTTGCCTCGGTTGTTATTCAGCAAACAAGAAGGAGAGGAGATCTTGAAGCTGGCCCCAAAGGACAGCACGCTGGCAACCGGCTTTGAAGCAAATAAAGAATTGGTGACGAGCCCCAAACTGGGCGAGTACGGCATCGTGCATTTTGCTACACACGGATTAGTAAATAGTAAGAATCCCGAGTTGTCGGGAGTCGTATTATCGCTCGTAGATGAACAGGGCAGGCAAAGAGAGGGCTTTTTGCGGTTGCAGGAGATGTACAATTTGAAGCTTTCAGCAGATTTGGTGGTACTGAGCGCCTGTAGTACTGCGCTCGGGGAGGAAATACAAGGAGAAGGTTTGGTTGGATTGACCAGGGGGTTCTTATATGCGGGCGCCGCAAGAGTTGTGGCAAGCCTCTGGAATGTTACAGACGAAGCGACTGCAGAATTAATGAAGAGATTCTATAAAAGTATGTTGAAAGACGGGATGGCTGCTCCAGCAGCGCTTCGTGCGGCACAATTGGACATGTTGAAATCCAGGGATTGGTCCGAGCCTCATCATTGGTCGGCATTCATTATGGAGGGTGAGTGGAAATAGTTTGAAGTCAATTAGCCCAAGCCTCCACAAATTCGAAGGCCATTTGGCGAAGGCAGTTTCACGTGTCCGTGCAATAAGAGGAAATAGACGTTGGCCACCGGATCGTAGCCGATAAAAGTCTGCATAAGCCGGTTGAATTCCAATGCGGAAAAATACTTCTATAGAAGATCTATCGAATGTCAGTTCGCTAAACGACCCGCTCAAACAGTTGGATCCAAATTCTGAAACGGTGAGAGCCAAACAGGAGCTAATCCGGCAGAAAACCCAAGAGTATTTTGCGTCTAAAGGATGGCCCGACTCTGAACATCTGATCGATGAGACAGTGGCGCAGTTTAATAAACAACTTTTAAAGCTTTCAACCTCTCACATTAATGATCAGCTTTTGGTTCTCACCGCGACAGCAAGAAGAGTCTTAAAGAAGCATCTTAAATACTGGGCAAAAACGCCTGAGGCTTTCAATAGACTCATGGCTTGGCTGGACGCCAATGAAAGCAAGGCGGCGGACAAATACCAATACATCCACTTTAAACTTACCAAACTGTTCATCGCCTATGGGGCCGCAAACGCGGAGGATTTAGCTGATGAGACGATCCTGAGGGTTATTAAGAGATTGCCGGAGATTCAATCGACTTATCAAGGACATCCAGATCTCTATTTTTCAGGAGTGGCCAAGAAGATTCACAAGGAGTACCTCCGTTTTGCTCAAAAGCACGAGAACTCATTCGATGAGTATCGTTCGAAGGGAAGAACGCCAAGTGTGAGCCAACCAACCTTATCGAGCGATGACCCTGGCCGTAAGTGTTTGGAAGGCTGCTTAACTGCGCTCGACCTGAGAGATCGCGAGATTATCCTCAGTTACTACGAAGAAGACACCTACAGACGAATAGAACAGAGGAAAGACCTGGCACAAAAGCTTGGGATGACTGCGGGCAACCTTCGTGTGCGCAAACACAGGATCATGCAGAAGATCGAGCAATGCGTCAAAAAATGTCTGGGACAGCCCAATTCAGCTAATACACGAATAACCGTCGATAGCGGGGTTGAGTAGGGATTATGGAAAACGAAGACATGTTGAAGCGGTTTTTGCTGGGTGCGGTCAACGAAAATGAGCGCGACCAGATACAGGATGAACTCTTCTCGGGAGAAGGCCTCTTCGAGGAGATGCTTCTGGTCGAAGACCAGCTAACAGATGAGTACCTATACGGGAAGCTCACGGGCGAAGACCTCGTAAGATTCGAAAGGTATTTTTTGGTCGCCCCGCAGAGGCGGGAGAAGTTGAGAGTTGCGGAAGCCTTGCAGCAGCATGCATTACTTAGAAAGTCGATACCGGTTGCCAAGCCGTCAAGATTCGTGTGGAGTTTGCCGAGCGCTTTGGGATGGCGAGTTGCCGCCGTGAGCTTGGCTCTCGCCGTAGTGGCGGGGCTTATGGCCTGGATATTATGGACGAATCTCAAGTTGAGAAATGAGTTTGATGGTATCAATGCGAAGCTCGAACACGCGCTTGAAGAAAGACGATCGGGAACTCTCTCAGAAGAACAACGCAAGCAAATTGAGGTTGAACAAAGGCGTAATAACGATCTCTTAGCAAAGCTCGATGCGCTTAGCATACAGACCGGCACTTTGGATAAGCAGATTGCCAGCCTACGCTCGGAAAACAAAACTTTACAACTGAGGGTGGCGAAGTTAACCGATTACGCAGCGAGACAGGGTTCTCGTTCCACGCCGGCATTGGTAGCTATATTGGAGCCCGGGCAGCCTAGAGGGACTGACCAATCCAATGTAGTAAGAATCGAACCGGATATGAAAGAAATAGAACTGCACCTCATGCTTGAGGAAGAACCCCAAACAACCTATTTCGCTGAATTGATAGATGCTAACGGAAAATCTATCCGGCTGAAGCGAGGACTGTCAGTAACAAATGTCAATGGCGGTAAAGCTGTCGCTGTTCGTTTCCAAACTGATTTGCTGAAACGAGGTAGCTATATTCTGAAGCTGAGTAGCGCTCACAGGATTGGCCCGAGAAGAGTTAGCCTGAGAAGAGTTGCATCGTACCAATTCAAAGTTGAATAGCTGACGCTCGAGCCGTCTGATCATCAATCGGCTTTGAACATTCTGTGACGGTGCCTCTTAAACAATTGCTTCCAATTGAAAGCCCATTTCGACGATCTTTCTAATCGGTGGGGCAACCGCGAAATACCAGCCCCGCTGTAACGCTTCCTTACTGTTAGCGCATTAGTAGCAACAAGCTAATAACGGAAAAGTTCAACGAAAGGCTGCTTAACGTGTGCGTAGATGATCCAGATATTACCAGGCGCTTCTTGCTGGGAGCGGTCACTGACGATGAATGCGAACAACTACAGGATAGATTCTTCACAGACGACAGCCTTTTCGATGATATGCTTCTAATGGAAGACCAACTAACAGACGAGTACCTGTTCGCGGTGCTCAGCGCTGAAGACCTCGCGAGGTTCGAGAGCTATTTTTTGGTCGCTCCGCAGAGGCGGGAGAAGTTGAGGGTGGCGCAGGCCTTGAGGGAATATACAGTACAGAGGAAGTTGGGACGGTTGCCATACATTCGAGCTTGAACGATCATGGCGAAGACGCCTTTCATGACCCTTCATAATATTGAACCCTTCATAATATTGAATCCGGATTCATTGGCCTTGGCCTGCGCTTTAGAGAATTCAGCTACGACTGTTCATCTCGGCTTACAAAGAGGATTCAAGTTCCTTTATGAGCTGTTGAATACATGAGTATGACCACCGTTGCTTTGATCAAGCATATGGCCGTATTAAACCGCACAAAGGAACGCTCTCACCATTCGGGGAAGCGTACATGATCTGCGAAGACCCAAAGGCGGTCGAGATCTCAAAGCTGTCAATGTGGGAACCTGCGCGCCGGATGTGTCCGTCGGAGGAGATGATAAATGTCTCGAAAGCATAAGAGCCTGGCTTTAAGCAATCTGCTTCATGGTTTTGTTGTAATTTCATGCTTGAGCGCTTTTACGGTTTCGGACGTGTTGGTTCGGGGAAGCGCATCTGTCTTATTACAAGCATCGCAAACATCTGATGAGAGAGCCGCGAAACAAAGTGATCTCGCTGTTCGACAACTGGAGCTGGGAAGGCAAGTCGAAAGTCAGTTGGCCGGCGGACAAATCCATTATTACCAAGCTGCCCTGAAAAAAGATCAATACATGCGGGTCATGGTAGACCAACGAGGGCTGAACATTTTACTCAAAGTATTTGGGCCGGATAATCAAGAGGTCGCTGAAGCAACTGAGCCCCACAGTACGGATGGTTCTGAATCGCTTTCCATAATTGCAGAAACAGCAGGTGTCTATAGTCTTCAGGTTTCTGCATTCTTGAAAGATGCGCTCCCGGGCGGTTACTCCATCAAGATCGAAGAGTTAAGGCCTGGAACGGAGAGGGACAAAAAACGAATCAGGGCTGAACGAGTATTTATGCAGGGAGAGCGACTAAGAGGACAGGGATCGGCTGTGTCCTTACGAGAAGCAATCAAGAAATACGAAGAAGCTCTGCAGCTATGGAAAGAATTGGAAGCAGCCAGCGAAGAAGGTACTACATTCAATAACATCGCTCTGATTTATTCAGCTCTTGGTGAGAATCGAACCGCTATTGAATACTACTCACAAGCGATTTCCACCCTACATTCCGCGGGCGATCAGCGTACAGAGGCCGTTGCGCTAACCGGATTAGGCAAGGTGTATGACGATCTCGGGGACAAACAAAAATCCCTTGACTACTACAATAAGGCTCTCCCGTTGAGAAGAGCCACGGGTGATCGTCGGGGCGAGGCTTCGACACTTAATAACCTTGGAAGAGTCTATAACAACTTAGGCAAGAACCAAGAAGCACTCGATTACTATAGCCGAGCATTAGAGATTTGGCGCCACCTGCACGATCTGAGAGGGGAGGCATACACGCTTAATAATATAGGCACTGCATATAATCTATGGGGTGACAAGCGCAAGGCTCTTGAATACTACAACCAGGCGCTTAGCATCCTGAGGGTTATCGGTGAACGCTACGTAGAAGCATACACAGTTACGAGTATGGGAGGCATCCACAGCTACTTAGGCGAAAAGCAAAAAGCACTGGATTATTATCTAAGAGCATTGCCGTTAAGACAGGCTGTGGGAGATCGAAGGGGTGAAGCATCGTCCTTACACAACATAGGGAGCCTCTATAACGATCTGGGCGATGACCAAAGGGCGCTCGAATATTATCTCAAAGCGCTTTCACTCATTCGCACCGTGGGGGATCGTAATTTAGAAGCCAGCGCGCTTAACAGTATTGGAATTGTGTACTCCAACCTTGGTGACCAACAGAGAGCGCTCGATCACTACAATCAGGCGTTGACGCTCAGGAGAGCCGTAACCGACCCAAGAGGAGAGGCCGTGACGCTCAATAACATTGGCAGGCTGCACGCGAAACAAAAGGAATATCGGATAGCTCTCGACTATTATGATCGTGCCCTGCAAATATCCAGGACCGTTCAGGATCGCGATAAAGAATCAAGCGCTCTTAACAATATCGGGGCGGCGTACACCGGCTTAGAAGATACCGATAACGCGATTAATTACTACTCTCTAGCTCTTCAATTAAGGCGATCCCTGAGTGACATTAGTGGTGAGGCGGGGACGCTAATGGGCATGGGTCACGCTGAGATAGCTCGCGGTGATTTAACAACTGCTCGCGAGCATTTTGAGACGGCCATTAAGATAATCGAATCCCAAAGAATGAAGGTTGATAATCAAGAACTCCGGGCATCTTACTTTGCGTCCAAACTGTCTTATTTTGAATCCTACATAGATTTGCTTATGCAGCTACACCGGAAGCAACCTTCGGCGGGACACGACGTTGCCGCACTTCAAGCGAGTGAACGCGCGAAGGCGCGTGGGCTGCTTGAAATGCTTACAGAAGCTCGAGCAGATATTCGTCAAGAAGTTGATCCGACCCTGCTTGAAAAAGAACGCTCTCTTCAGCAGATGCTCAACACTAAAGCTGAACGGCAGATTCGGTTGCTCAACAGCAAGCATACGGATGAGCAAGCTGCGGCAGCGAAGATGGAATTAAGTGATCTTTCAACTGAATATCAGCAGGTGGAGGCGCAGATCAGGGCACGCAGTCCGAAATATGCTGAATTAACCCAACCTCAGCCGCTCAGTCTTAAGGAGATTCAGCAGCAAATGCTGGATAAGAACACCTTGCTCCTGGAGTACTCACTTGGTGAGGAACGCAGCTACGTCTGGGCCGTGACATCTGCTTCAATTGCGAGCGCTGTGTTACCTAAGCGCGGAGAGATAGATACATTGGCCAAACAATGTTATGGCTTGATGACCGCACGCAACATAAAGAAAAAAAACGAATCCCCTCAGATGCGACAAGCAAGGCTGAAGCAGGCTATGGCGCAATATCCGGCAGCCGCCGCCAGGCTCAGTCAAGTGCTGCTGGGACCCGTCGCCTCTCTGTTGAGCAAGAAGAGGTTGATCGTGGTAGCCGACGGAGTGCTGCAGTATATTTCTTTTGCTGCTTTACCGGAACCGGATACAAATCGTGCAATACCCAATAGCACGCAGCCCCTTATTGTGAACCACGAAATAATCAATCTCCCGTCGGTATCAACACTGACGCCGCTCAGAAGGGAGTTGGCGAGTCGAAATGCCGCTCCCAAAGCAGTCGCGGTCATGGCAGATCCTGTATTTGACAGGGAAGACTCGAGAGTCGTGGACGCAGCTAGAACTCAGAAACATGATATAGACAGTGAAAAGTCAGACAGTCTCTCATCAGAAACAGAGATGGGAAGAGCGTTGAGAGACATAACAGCATCAGATACCGGCGTAAAGCTGCCCAGACTTCTATTCACCAGGAAAGAGGCGACAGCAATAATATCGGTTGCTCCAGCATCGGGCCGCAAGCAGGCGCTCGATTTCGAAGCCAGTAAGACAACAGCCACAGGAGTGGAGTTGGGACAGTATCGTATAGTACATTTCGCCACACACGGATTGCTCAATAGCTCGCATCCAGAACTTTCAGGTGTGGTGCTATCACTAGTAAATGAGAGCGGAGAACCGCAAGATGGATTCCTCCGCTTGCACGAAATATACAATCTAAAGCTTCCGGCAGAACTCGTGGTTCTGAGCGCTTGCCAAACGGGGCTGGGAAAAGAGATTAGGGGAGAAGGAATGATAGGTCTGACTAGAGGCTTTATGTATGCAGGCGCGGCAAGAGTGATCGCAAGCCTCTGGAAAGTGGATGACGAAGCAACAGGAGAATTGATGAGGAGCTTCTATAAAGGAGTGCTGAAGCAGGGCAAAAGACCGGCGGCAGCATTGCGAGAGGCGCAGATCCGAATGTGGAAACAGAAGGACCGTCAACAGCCTTATTTCTGGGCCGCTTTCACCATTCAAGGGGAGTGGCGGTAAAAGATGGAGCACTTGCGCTTCACATCAAACACTGGGGGTTAACGTCGAAGCCCAAAGATCTATCCCAGATTCAGAATCAGCTAGAAGACATTCGCGTGCTTAACCGCGCGCGAGTAATTCGTGGGTCTGGAAGCTTCCGATCTCGGTTTTTCTCAAGAATTAACCATTCGCGCACGGTCTGATCGGACGATTCAGTTCGCGCCCTGACGGTTATCTGATGGTTGCCCCTCTAGTGAAGGGTCGAGGAATCTGACGATTATCGGGTTTCACCTGAAGAACATCTGACGAATAAGTTCTACGTCTTGGAACAAAGAACGTAGCTGGTCGATCGGGCCGCCAGTTCCATTAACAAACTAGAATCTCTGGCCGCTGTGTCACGCGTGATACCGAACTCCTGCTCACAACGTCGACCTCAACCTATGGATTGCCACCAACCTTTTCCGTTCTAATCCTTCGGGGGTGGCCACGAGAATGGAAACCGTAGTAATTCTGCTGGACTCCTGTCGTCAATCCTGTCGAGGGTTCCCGTCTCTCCGTGTACACTAATCTGACTTAATGGCCACAGGTCCATCGGAAGTGGATTGGACGCCCAGGGATTGTGAACGAGTATGGGCGCACGTGTGGCACTAACCAGAGGAGTTAAATTGAAGCAGGCCAGCACAGCGCTTACGCGTGTGTTATGTGGACCGTCGGGTCCGATCCAAGCCCCATCGGCCGCTCGTCTGTGTGTAGTAACGGAGCCCGCTGATGGACTTAATGAGACGGTGATTTGTTCCTCGCCGAATAGGGCATCTAACAAATTTCTTTCATCGGCAAACGGCTCAAGAATATTGACCGCTACAATATATGGCAAACCTAGCACCTTATACTTAGTCGCCTTCCGCCGTATTGCCGACCGCACAGCGACGTGAGTCTTGTCGACGTAACTCTCTAAGTCAATCACTTCAGCTCCCGTCGACGGCATAACTGCGCCGACAACAGGTGTAATGCCTAGTCCGCGAAACTCTGGGGCAATAGGAATGGGCCTAAATTCTACTTGCCAATCCTCATGGCACCATTCCAGGCAAGGAAGACGGTGATATTCAGTCTGAAGATCTATGCCCGCTATTTCATTTGGTTCGAGCCCTAACAGCCAGTGCTCCAGCTTCTGACGCAAGAGCCGGGTTGAGGGGGCTGTTGTTGGAGCGCCGTGGTAAGAGACTTGAAGCATGAAATTCGGCGAGTTGATGCGATTTACCTGACCGAAGACTTCCGCTATCCTGGCATCTTTGACCACTTCCGCAAGTGCTTGCGAGGCGAGCACGGCCTCTAAGTAGAAGCGTGGATTTCCATCCAAAGATGCTTTGAAATCCGGGTGAGTGGTGATGTCCAGACCCATGTCAGGCTCTAAGACGACCTCGAACCGTGAGGTCAAGAGTTCATGCAGATATAGTTCGAAGAAAGCGCTTTGATGCTGAGAGTCCGTTCGAGAATATAGTCGGCGCTTAAGTTGATGTTTAGCGTCTTCCGGATACCGCTCGAACCAAAGTTCTAGCAATTCTCGAATGCCAGCAACCAATGGACGGCTCGATGAATTCATATAGTCAAAGATCGATTCGTTTTCTCGCCTCGGCCGTTGATCCCGTCCGCGCGGAATATCTTCAAAGATTCTCATAACTCAAATATTACACTATCCGGTCTCTGATCGCTCCGAATCAGTCACCTCAGTTCTCGAGCTTCTGAATTTCGTTGCATTCCTCGGTTCTTGACCTGATCAGAGACTTGGCCGCAATCTGGCATCCCCGAGTTCTTCAAAAAGGAGCCACAAGCCCACGGGAAAGTGCTCAAACCAGACGGGAGGGACTTTGACGAGATGGAGAGAGGCCACGACTTTGGCTGATTCTAGCCCCTAGATGTTGGCTGCTCATCGGTAGTGTGATATTCCTGTGAATCACACTACGCAACATTCTGATTGAACTCATCCTCAAAATGGCCGACTACCGAAAGGATTTCATCAAAGTCGGGAGGAGTCTTAAAGAACATTTCCGTGCTCATCGCTCTATAATCGCCGCGCCAGTACGGAATTTGATTCTCGGGTGGTAATAGTTGAAGTGTTCCACGACGAAGAGTTGAGTAGTCAACCCAGTTAACGCGGAAATAGGTGGCGCGGTGCTCTGCTACCCGCTCGAACAACTCGGCATCGGCTACCGCTGCTGCGGCCACGCCTTCCTTTATCAAACTCCACAAGTCGTAATAGTGGCGCGACAGACGAGCCTTACGGGGCTTGTCCGCCGGACGGTAGGTCTCTTCGTGCAAGAGCATCGCCTTCTCCCAAAAGGTCCTCCTCGATGAGACAGTAAGAACCGAAAGGGAGTTGCCCGGAAAGATCTCAGGAAAGGCGTCCGCCAAGTAGGGCTGAATCAAAACGACCTCAGAGGGCTCGGTGTCTGAACGCGCGCCGAGCTCAATCTTCACAACCGGCCGCACGTAACCGCCGGGGAAGACGCCTGGATAAGAAAACAGCAGAGCTTGTCCGTCTTCAGCGTCGGGATCGATCTCCAAGGACCATTCCGTGGGCTCTCCTAGAATGGACTCGATTCGTTCGCGCAAAGTGTGTAGAAGCTCTCCTTGAACCAAGGTCCGGCAGGCATCTTTCAGGGCAGCCAGCCGCTTGTTCACTTGCTTGCGGCTCGGCGCTTTATCAGGGCTAGCATCCCCGCCGAAGCCCAGAACTTCGCGCGCGATCACAATGTCAATGTCTTCCGAAAATCGGCTTATCAGCTTCCAAGCCTTAGAGAGTGAAGTACCACCCTTGAATGTCAGATGCGCGCCAATCTCAGGAAGATCGAAGAGCTCCCTTAATGTCCAGCAAACCCAGAAGTCCTTCTCGACGCTGGCCGGCGGGAGTCCGAGTCTCGCCTGAGCCTCGTTGCAGTAAGTTTTACGTTCGTCTTTGGTGAGCGCTATGAAGGTATCCATATGTCAGACCTGTCGCGATTCAGCGATTTGTCGCATAATCACGGCGATCCACGCCGGAGCGTAGGGTATGTCACTCAGCAGTACTTTTTTTTCATCGTCCGTGAGCCGCCGCTGCAAAGTACGAACCACCGAGTCGTCAACGTGTTGTTTTCCAAGGTGGCGTAAGGCTTGAACTACAAGCCCACTTATTCTTCCGCTGGCCGCCATGTTACGTGGCGTGGTGCGTTTCAGGATTATCTCCTGTTTGCCGATTCGCACCTTTCGTGAAAAGCCGTCCGTTAGGAATACGACCTTCATCGGCACTTGGTTAGAGAGGCCTAGCAGATTGGCTGCGTATGCACCGGATGGCTGCAAACGAATAGCATCGCGGCCGACAACGGCCCTGGCTATCGCGTCAACCGAGGGGGAAAGAAGCCCAAGGCGCTTGTGGCGGCTGGGAAGGTCGTAGATTCCCCGTGCAAGTTGTCTTATGGTACCGGCGCGCTTGTGGCGCAGGAGCGCCAGGTCAATCGCAGTGCGACTACCAAGGTCGTGGAAATCACCTGGAGTAAATACCCAATCCGCCCCCATGCTCCTGATGCGACTAAGTATTTGTGAATCAATGGAATTTGGTTGTTTGCGCCCAGCCATCTTGAAAGAAAAGATGCCACGAATTTCTTTCATGATCAAGGGTCAATATTATGCAGAACACCGAACACGTTGGGGCCGAGGGAAGTAAAGATCTCGGTCAAACTATTCGTTAGACTGTCAGCGCCGAGTCGCCTCGAACCATCAGGTTTAGTTCCCTATCGAAACACTTAAAGCTGCCTCCGCCCTGCCGCAAGTGAACCAGAGTTCAGGCGCGATGTGACAAAGCCGCTGAACCTCAGAGAGCAATTTCTTCATCTGATTTGGTTGCGACGAGTCGAATGCGAGTTCTGTGATCCATTCGCCCACAAACTGAGACCACTCTCTTAGCTGCGGATATGCAGCGGCCGCCATCAGGCCGATGACTGTTGCCTCCTCGACGGGCAAACCGCGTCCAGGTTCGCGCCTACATCGCCGCACCAAAATTCGTAATTCCTCGGCAAGCTCACCACTCCTCGTTACTGCGGCTACGATCGCTACTCCTCTCAGCGCATTGAATAGTCGTTCTTCGTTGTCGACCTGTCTAAGCTGATGTTTAGCAGAGCGCAATGCCTTGGCTGCAAGTTGCACATGGTGCGAGCCAAGGCGAAATATCAATGCTGAATTAACTAGCGCCGCGAAAGATGGCGGCGTGAGCACTTCCGCGCTCAGTTGTTCCTCAATTGCGCTCAATAGCTGAGGGGGCGGTTCCATTTGCGCTTCAAGGCCTCCTTCTAACGGCCCGGTCAGAAATGCGAATGGGAATTCGACCATTGATGGCAGGCTGTGAGGACCCTCGCCAAGAAGGAGTTCCATTAATTCCGGGTCATGAATCTTATGAATATTCTGCCGCGCAGCAGTCAATATCCGTCCTATGAACTCGGCTTTGAGCTGAGTTGGAGAAACATAATCCGGAAGCCATCGCGGTTCCTGCCGTAGATCCACCAGAGTCTGAAGATAGAATTGATGTGCTCTCGCCTGGGAAGCCCATTCACTGAACTGAGCGACGCCCACTCTTGATTTGATAATACAGCGTTCGATTAGAGAGGCTTGGGCTATCGACGCCAAGCGACGCCAGAACGGTAGCTTCCCTCTTAGAATCTTCGTCCGTGAAAGCTCACCATCCACCAGCATTATGAGCGAGGAAAGGAGATGAAACCGGCTATCGTCGCGCTCAGGATCATCATCTCGAATATCCTCAATCATAGCTTTGACGTATGGCTCAATCGTAGGCAGCCTGTCGAGAATTCGCAGGCCAATCTCAATCGCGCCGATCTGTGAGATTCTGTCTCCTTGGGCTTGGAGCCATTCGTATGCCTGCAGAAGAACGCTTTCATTAGGCTGTTCTGCTTCAATCGCTGAGGAGATCGACGAGTGCGATGACAGCAACAAGGAAAGTAAGAAGCCATCAAAAGCTCGCCATGACAAAAGTTGCCGGATACGCTCCATAGCTCCTGTCTGCGAATAGTCTGTAACGTTTAGACTTTGCTGGTATTCGCCTACTAAACGTTCATAATATCGCTCTGAGCGCGGAACAAGCGTAGACAAGTTACCCTTTCCAGTCTCGATCTCCGACTGAATCAGAGCCAGAACTCGAACCGGTGTTTCGTTGATTTCTCTGTCAAGCAGATCAACTTCGGCGTCTAACAATGAGCGCGAGGCAAGGGTTTGATGCCATTCCCTGGCTACCTTTTTCGCGAGGTTAACCTGGTCTGCATCACTGTTGAACCTATTAACTCTCTCTGTTTCGTTTGGAGAGAGGCCGTAAAAATCAGGAAAGACAAAGCGGCGTTCTCCCCGCGACATTCCGACCCGAAGTATATTACCTATCTCGACGACCTCAAAGACCCATTCCTCTCCTGCCTCATCAACCAAAGTGACTTTGGCGGTGGCGTCGGCCAGGAGCTTCCGAATGCCTTCGAAAAGCTTTGATCTCAGAAACGACATTTGATTTTCACCAAAAGAAATCCGTGCATCTGCGGTTAGTTCATAATTGCTTCGGAACGTGGGGTCCGAAATTAAAGTCTCCTGAATTGATGGTGGAAATTGGTCGGAGGCGAGCAACGCGAGAATCGAAAGTTTGGTTGGAGGGGCAGCCATTTATTCTAGATCCTTCGAGACATTCACCTCGACCACGTAGGCAATGAGTTCCTTGGCTCTTTCTATGATCCACAGATAGAGGTCTGGATCCTCTTCACTGATTGCGGCTAACACGCACTCATCAACCCACTGAAAGTATTTTTGTTTGGTCTCAACGGAAACAATCGCGGCCGCTGATAGCAGTAACATGATCTGAGGGCCATACCAATATCGCACGTTACCCAAGTCAACGTTACCTTTGAAACAATGCGCCCATCCTCGTCTGTCCAAAAGCCCAAGCAACCATTCTGACCGCGCTCGGGCTGTTGACTCATCCACCTCAGGACGCCATTGTGCTTTCAGCGTCTCCGTAAATGTCTGCATTACGTCGTTGAGCCAAGGCACTTCGTATGGAAACTGAAGAAAGTTGGTCGAGCGGATACGAAGAAGGTTTTCACGGATGGCTTTAATCTCGGCAGTCTCTACAATACGCCCATCTACGACCGTGGTGGCAGATAGGTAATGCTCGAGCTCCTCGTTTGTTACGGGAACAAAAAGATAACCGGCACGTCGCAGGTATGTTCGGCACTCGAGCAATTTATCAAGCGTGATGTTGCCACTCGAATAAAGACCAATGAGCAAATCAAGCGTGGTCAAGATTGGGATTCGTCCTGAACCAGTATCGAAATTTCCATGCTTGTTCAATGACCGGTCGTCTACAACAATCGCCTCCACTTTTGTTGCCGAACTGAAAAGCCCGAAGGTCGGATGATTTTGGATATTGTCTTCGTCTGCCTCATCAAGAGGTCGCATGGGAGTCAGTCCGATTTTTCCACTACGAATACCTGCGGCGAGGAAATTCCTAATAATTTCGATTACCTCGCCAACTCTTGATGCTAGATGCTCATATCGAAGTAATGAATTGACCTCCGTTATTGTCCTTTCAGAAAGGAAGGCTTCCAAGCCCGACGAGCGCAATTTCGCAATCAGTCCAGTGTGTTGGAGATATGAAACTGAGATATCATCCAAGTAAAGCACCGCGTTATCCGAGATCGGGGGTTGGCCCGGCCAATCTTTCTCATGCAAACTCAGGTAGGACCGTGCGCGACTCTCTTCGGTCAAAGTAAGTTGGCCTTTTTGCTTCAGCTTGTTGACGACCGATGAACAATTGCAGATGTGCGAAGAGTAAGATGAAAGATCCGCTTCTTCATCCATCAGCGAGCCAACGCGATGCACTGGCGAGGCCCTTACCACTACTTTCTGTCTCCCATCGGCCGTATCCCCAGCCGATGCTTCCGCAATAAGAGAAGCGAGTTCTTCGCCGATTTCCGCGGCTAGGTCAGTATCTAACCGAGCGCTTATCGATAAAGCCTTCAGCGCGCCATTAGCGAGTAGCTCCCTTAGATCGAGGGCCTTTTTTATCCTACTAGGTTGGTGAAACGACACTTTTTCTTTCTGCTCGAAGAGCCAGGATAGCGTAGAATGCGGAACGACAATACGATCAAACAATTTCAACGTTGGATCGAGTAAGCCGAGCATGCCCAACGTAAGAAGAGTCGTCGGGTCTATTGCCACCTTTCGAAAACTACAGGGTATTGGTTGACGCGCGCCGCCATACGCCGGCACTAAGGAGCGCCTTCTTGGATCGGGCTCGTGCGTGTTCGCAATTGCAGGCAAAAGAAATAGGTCGATGAGCGACTGGTTCAGAAGGTGGGCCGCGCAAAAAACTGGGAGACTTCCTTCGTTTACCTGTTTCCAAGTTTCCACCTCTCGGCGATTCCACTCCGGCGCTCGATCCATAAGGTCTTGCAATGACCGCTTTTGAATCGGACCTTTTTCATCTGAAAGCTCAGCTGCTTTATTGAGCCATCCGGAAACTTCCTCCGTGCTCTCCCAGCCGGCACTTGTCGCAAGACCATAAGCTGCCACTAGGATATGGGGATTTTCATGATCCTTGTCGACTGCTTTATAGGCCAAATCCCTGGCTCGCGGCGATCCGGCGAATTGAGCCAACTGCGCAACCTGTATGAGATCAGTTGCACTTCGCTTCTCGCGATTCGCCCACTCAGTTTCGATAAACGGCAAAAGGGATTCCCATTCGCCTGAAGCAACCGCCAAACGAACAGTCAAAAGCCGGTCGTTCGGATGGTCACGCTTGGCCCGCAGTATACCGAGGGCAGTGGCAGATTCCGCCAACAATCCCTCACGATAGAGTGACCAACTCCAAAGCATCTGAAGGTTGTCAGACTGATCTATGAACTCTGCGTACTTCCTCAAAAACGCGGAGAGTTCGTCGAACCGAGCGATTTCGTTGAGAGCCATTGCCAGGCGCTCAGCATCGCGCAATGCTTTGGTGCGCTCAAACAAGAGAGCCCCGAAATGACACAGGTTTGGCCAATCGCGACGCTCCTCAAGCAGAGCCACGAGAATAGCGAGATCAACGAGCTGACCATCCTGTTCAAACTTCGCCTTGTGAATCGCTATAGGATCAGCGGACTTAGTCTGCTTAATGGTCCCACGAAGGTGTTCACGCTCAACGTCGGAGAATCCATCATCTACAAAACCCGCAAGGCATTCTTCCGCTTGCTCTGACAGGCCCGCTGCCGCCAGCATCTCGATTTCATAGATTCTGATTGGTTTCTTTCCCAAATGTTCTTCCAATTGTTTACGATGACGATCGATATAGTCGGCGACACCTTTCGGACTATCCTTCGTAAATGCGAGCGAGAAGCGCGCGAATGCTGCATCCGGCAACTTACCGCCTGAAAGAATTGTTCGGCGATCGATCTCTCGTTCTACTGCATCCAGATCTAACTTAAGTCCGAACTGAAGGGCTAAGCGGAGGCGTCGAAGTGAGTGCTCTTGATCCCGCATGCTTGCTTCAAGCTGCTGGCGACCAGAGTTATGACTAAGCGGGTCGCGTAATTCCAGCCAGAGAGCGTAGTCATCGGCTAAATGTGCCACTTCGACGCAGCCAAGTTCGCGCATTACGAAGCCGCTTCGTTTCAATAAATCGTGGGCTTCTCTTCGGTGCTTGAGAGACGCCTCATCAGAACCTAGCGGAAATGAGGCTGCCTCAAATGGAACCTGCTTGGGAACGTTTGACCTAAGATCCTCGGGAATCACCTGCACGAGATTTGCCATTGCTGCGGTGTAATAGAGAGCGGGTGCCTCTAGAAAGTCATCTTCGTGTAGTGACTCTGCATACTCAATGGCATTATTCCAGCGACCCAGTTCAAGGAGCTTTGTAATGAGAAAAAACTTTCCATCTCCGTCGAGTTCCGAAAAAGTAACTCCCGTAGTCAAGAGCCAATCAACCGCAGCAGATGCATCAATATGATTTGTTGCGATCATGAATGCCGCAGACCGCGCGGTTGGAGAATCGAGATCTGAGATCTTGCCCAGAGCTGCGTCAAAGTCACCGTTAGCGGAGACTCTAAATGCCTCGGCAATGATGATTTCTGGTCCGTTACCTAGTTGTTTAGCTTGGCTCAAGTATTGGTCGGATTTATCCCCATGCTTTCCAATCGCTATGATGCGCGAACACCATGCCAGAGCTTTGCTCTTTACAGCGTCTGATCCGCCCTCGAATTCACCATTGAGAATCTTCTTGGCCAGTCGTATTGAATACTCGAAACGAGAGAACCCCTCGAAGAAACGAGCTCGCCGCAGAATCGAGAGATCTTTCTGAATCAGTTCATCGACGGTTCCTGTGGGATACCTTACTGGCGAAGACAACGCACTGAGATCCTTCTTAAGGCGATCTGCAACTACCTCAGCTGTTTTCTCTCCTTGCTCAGATATCTCTATGCTCAGTCGTGAATATCCGTCTTGAGTAGAGCTCATTAGGGCTTTCAGCTGAGTACTCTGCTCTTTCACAGCTTCCAGCACCCGCTCGCGCGGCGGTGCTTCGAGGCGACGCGTTATGAAGTGCTGGATGTGCGTGTACACCTCGGAAGAACGGTCCTTCGGTTTGCAGATAGAGATGTGGTCTTCATCGACGGTAATCGGATCCTCCAAGAGACCTGGATCACTGCTGTCGGCTTTAACAATTTGCCCTGCGATACGAATCCGTTGGTTTTCAGTAAGGATTAGATGTGCGATACGATTTCCGCGAGACCAGCGACGGTACCAGCGATTTAAGTCTCTTAGGTTTGGATCGTTGCGCACAAGGGAGGCGGTCGCCGCTGACGGTCGGATCATAATCCGAAGCCGATTCCCCCAGCTAGCTAAGCCCACTCCCGTATGAGGCGTGGCTAGGAAGGCAACACGGCGCACTCGACGGATAAACTTGTCCGCATCCGCGCGTTGATGTGCAAAGCTCTCTGCGGTTCGCAGAAGTTGTTTGATGACGAGACCGCCTAAGCTATGTCCGATTAGAATTACTTCTCCGTTTTGAAGCCTTGGCTCAACGAGAATCCGTTCAAGCAGATTCGTTGCGCGATCTGTTAGATGCATAGCTGATCCACGCCAGCGCGATATAGCTGCCTCGTATCCAATGGTCCAAACCGTTAAACCTTCAATATCTTCAGCCAGCCATTGCAGCCAACATACGTTCGGGTCAATTAATGACTGCCAAGTGTTAAGCGCGTGACCTCCGAGACCATGGAAAAAGATGGCGTGCGAAGTTACTTCGCCGTGAGTTCCCTTAATGGCAATCAGGTCCGCCAAGCTGGCCTCTCAAAACTAGGAAATTGGTCCTTTATCGGAAATCGTTACAGATATTGCTCGACGCGACGTTGAGCTACCTCGTCACGATTGAATGGCACTGTTCTTAACCTCGACGCACAGCCGGTGCGGAGAACTTTCACGCCCAAAACGCCCGGATTGAGATCGGTTACAAATGCCTCGAACGTGCCGGCGCGATCTTGTACTTCCTTATGGATCTAGATCCCACAAGCCGAGAGTTATTGACGTTCAGATTGAGGAATAAATCATGTAACCTCTCTTCACAGACTTGCTCCTGAACTCTATTCTTCACAAGGCGCTGTTATGGATTTCGGTCCTGACGAGCAGCTAAAGGCCACAGCTTCTAAATGAAAACTTTGCTTGCCTTAGAAGTCTATCAATCATCAAGTATGGTCCCAAAGCTATTAAGCGCGAACACGATTGCGGCGTAAGTATGTTCCACCTTGATGGGCATTGTCGATTTCATGGGTCGCATCAATAGGTAGCGTCCCTTGTTCGCCACTGCCTCACCATCATAGTGCCACGCCGAATTTGTTATGGCCAATTTGGTGTGCTCAGGAGACTCCTCATCCCTAAACAGATCGTGATTAGCTAATCGGCTGAGTAACTCCTTCGACCAGTCTTCAAGTGGACTGACTGATGTAGGGTCGTGCGAAAGATTAAGATCGACGAAGACCGCGAAGGGCCTGTCATTAGGTCGAGTCTTTACAGCCTCGCTATACAAAACGATGAAGTCCTTCCACACTCGATCAAATCCTTCAGTCTCGCCCGTCTGATGGATGGCGCCTTTCCGATGCTTGCTTTTTGCCTCAACCGCGATTGTCTCTTTGCTAACCTTGTGAGTCGCATCAAATTCATAAACCTTTCCATTTCGCTTGGGCTTCTTCCATTTCAGTTGAAATCCCGCCCGAACCAGCGCTGCCCCTATTGCGACTTCGTATCGAGCACCTTGGTACAGGTCGTAGTTCCTAAGACGGTTTAGCGGAGCATTTGGCAGCGCATCCACTATTAACAGCGTGTAGACATCGGAAGCTAGTGAGAGCAGCTCATTGACGAACCCGGGGGGTACGATCTTTCGATCTCGTCCAGTCAGAGGAGACAGATAATTCTCGTTGTTCCACTTCCAGTAAAGTGGCATCCATTTTGCGACGACATGGCGATCTTCTTCTGGAAGCCGCTCCTGCCTTTCAAACCATTTCTCACCAAATTTCCAGTAAAGCCACTGTACCGTGAACGCGTGAAGTCGCTCGCGCTTATCTCGTCGAAAGATAGAGTTTCGAACAATCCGATATACAAATCCACCATGCTCGAACTTGAAATGCGCAGGACCCGGGAAATCTGTGTTCGTTCCGGTACGTAGGAGCTCTTCTGTCACACGACCATGACACCGCCAGAGCGGGAGATTAGAACCGCAAGGACATTGCGTACTAAGACCTAGTTCTTCCATGGGTCCTTCCCGAAAAAGATCTGCTGCTGCGGCGACTAGGTCGCCGCCGCGATGTGACAATGAAGAGAAAAGATTACGCGATCGGATATTCATTTCCAATTCGTATTCTCATCCATCTATCACACGATTTGAAACACAAAGCTCCTACCTATCCATTGGTTCTCCTGTCGTAGGTTGTCTTCGTAGCGGAGAAATCAAGAATGATGTACCGTTGGCTTTGAGAGAGTAATCCTTCCACATCGTTGATCGGCGGTCCATGCTATTTGATTGCTTCGTCGAGCTGGCCAATCTGCGGAAGCCCGCGTCGAGTCGGGTTGAATTCAACTTGGCCCCCATGCTCCTGCCCTAAAAGACACGCTACATCGTGATTCCGAACTGTCGCTTCTCGAGCTAACGAAATCAGTCCCCCGAACATGAGTTCGAAGGTTCGTCAAGCCGCTGCGCCAGCCGAAGCAATGAAAGCGCTGCTCTTGATGCGTCTTTTCCGCCTCCGGTGCGCATGGATAGCAAAGAACTTAGGGGTATGATCATCCGAAAATCTGACTGCGTCGGTGGGCGAGATAGGCTCGGGTTCAAAGCGTGGTCGACGCAACTACACAATGAAGGTCGCCCATATGGCCTCCGGTTTGCTCGATTCGGTCCTCGAAACTAGTGAATCGCGATCAGATTCATTGCGCACCTAACGGCCTCAACCGAAGGGAGAAGTCCACGGTGAAACGACGTTGAATCACCGCCATCGATTCAGAACCTAAGGCGGGATACGCATTTGCGATATCGCAAATGCAAAGGGACCAAAAGCGTCTCGGAAGGCTTGGCAAGTTATCGATGGGCAGGCAAAAAAGATATCAGAAAGCTGCTCTTGTACGCCTTACGGATGACGAGTATCGGCAGCTAACTGAGCGGGCCAAACAGTCTCGTGTCTCGCTTTCACGCCTTCTTGTCGGGAGCACGCTCGCCGACAAAGCGGTTACTAACGAAGAGAAAGATCGCACCGAGAGGCTCATAGAGCAGCGCGATTGGGCGATCACTCAGGTAGTCAGAGTGGGCAACAACCTCAACCAGATGGCGCGGCAACTGAACTCACAGAGAGGCACGATCAGTACGCGGAGAATAGAACAAGTGCTCGGCGCGACCTATGAAGTTCTGTGCGAATTGCGTCAGCGGTTGGAGCATGGGGGGCCGAATCGGTAGATAGAAATGGCAGCCGCATTCGCAAAGTTCAGAGTTGGAACACCGGGATCGGGGTCTAGTCACGCCTCTTACATCACTCGTGCGTCGGCTTTGGAACCCGACCAACAGCGCGCTCGTGAGACAGAATTGGAGCTGAGTCGTGAGGACAACAGTGTCGCCGGCGCGCTCGACGACCACCTGAATGAACGCGAGTTTGGCGAAGAACTGGACCATGATGCCGATCCTGTCTGGACTTGGAATGCACCGAGCTTCCTAACAGGCGACGACTATGGGAGCGACGAATCAAGGTCCTCTCGAGCGCCCAGGGCTGTCACCCCGCACGACGCCTTAATGACCGAAAAGATGATGGCGCCGATTACATCGCCAAGAGCACGAAGGCGACTCAGAGAAAAGGTTGCCAACGTCCGAGCATTCTTTGGCTCCAAAGAGGAGTTTGAAAAGGCCAAGGGTGGGCGGACTCACTACCGCGTAATCCTCTCGTTCGATGTTCCCGCGACCAACTCGCAGATTCGCGATCTCACAAACCAGTTCCTCAAAGAGACGTTTCCAAAGGCGATTGCGTTCGGAGCAATTCACCGCGACACAGAGCACCCTCACGTGCATCTCTACCTCCACGCGCGCCAGATAGACGGCAAGAAGATCTATCTATCACGGCAGGAGTACGCCTCAATAGATGAAAAGTGGGCGAAGGTATACTCGGCATTCGCGGGCGAGCGAAGCGTTTACGTCGAGTACCTGCGCAAGAAAGAAGAAACCAAGGAGTGGAAAATCGCCGCTGCCGAAGCGTATCGAAAGGGCGAACCGATCCCACTCAAGCCCGAAAGAGATAATGACCGCAGGGAGAGACTGGCCGAGCAAAGATTGTCAGCGCAGCGGTCTCAAGCAAGGGACCGAGGCAAACAGCTAGATCCGCGTCCAGCGGCCGAACCAGTAATGCGGCCCGGATCGGAGAAAGAAACCAGCCGATTGCTAGCCAAGGAACAGGTAGCTCGCGAGGAGCTCACCCACCTTATCCGAACAGATGCACCGCAAGCTCAGGTGAAATGGGCGGCCAAGACCGCGCACGAATACTCCGTCGCGCTGGAGAGGACGATCGCTGTGCGGAAGCAGATGGGCAAGGAAGAGCTGCCTCAGATCGTGTACACAACAGAAGAGTGGAAGCAACTCAAAGAATATGCTCACAGCGGCGATATTACGGTGAAGGATGACCGGGCAGCGGCGCGGCTGCAATCAATGAGGATCATGGCGGGCGCCGAGTTGAGGGAAGCCCAAGCTAAGGGAGAAGCATTCGAGACCTCAAGGCACTTCTGGAAGTTTGACGTGGAGGGCTGGGGAAAGATGTCTTTGAGGGAAGCCGAGGCGAAAATCAAGCAGCACACCGAGGAGAAGTTCAAGCTTTACAACTTCCTCAGACCGAGCAAGAGGGAGTCGATTCAGCGAACTGTAGACTACTTTCAGGACGTCAAAAAGGACATACAAACGCAGCTCGCCTCCACGGGCCATAATATTGATAGGAACTTTGGCACGGCCCAGATCAAATACGACGTTGCTTCCAAACTCGTCGCTCACGCGGAAAAGGCGCGAGCTGCACAGGGCAAATCAATACCCGCGCCGGTCTTCAACAGAGAGGACTTGATCAAGATGAGCGACATCGCGAACCGCAACAAAGACGCGCAGCTGCTCGTCTATGTGTACAATCAAGTCAAAGACCAATTGCTGGCCAATCCTGATCGTGAAACACTTTCAAGCGTCAAAGGTAAAGCGGTGATGGCGCGAATGGAGATGCTGAAGCAAGCAGGACGCCTCAAAGCGGCGATCGAGTTCGGCGAGTTCAGGCAGCTCCCAATCAGAAACGTTGAGGGTTGGGACTATACGAAAAGTCTTAGAGAGGTTGAGCCGAGGGGCGCGCTGGAGTTCATCGTCAGGCACTTCACCGACACGGCGGAGCAAAAGCGCGAGCGACAGGCTGTCGCCGATGGCCTCGCCAGTCAACTCAGGAAGGCTCAGGAACAGTCAACCAAGGCACGGGATTGGAGCGTTGTTAGAGATGAAATAGCGCGTGACTACTACCGAGCAGCGGGAGTTCGAGATAGTCAGGTAGAGCCGGAGTTGAATCGCGATCAGATTGCTGAGTTGAGAGCGTACGCCGAGACGCTGCCTTATCTGGCCGCGTTCAGAAAGGAATTCCGAGAAGCGGCGAGTATGGCCGAGCAGGGGCTGCAGCGGAGAGAGGATGAGGCCGCACGAGAAGCTCAACAAGCTCGAACGCAAGAGCTAACAGGCCGGTGTACTACCCAACAGTCGCGCTCTGACACAACCACAATCAGGAATGATCGCTCAGATCGGGATAGTTACTCACGCGGTAGATGAAGGGCTGGGCCTGAGAGGCCGTCAAAGAAGGTTCATAAGACTGAGTTCAATTACTCCACCCCCGGACGCGCTTCCCGCCCAAGCAGAGCACCCGAATAGTTCAACGGCACGACTATCGGGAAAAAGCGAAATCGAGATCAGAGCCCGAACCATATTCATGCCAGGGCAAGGGGGGTCGAAATTTGTACCCCCTGGGTCAATTTTTGTACCTCCGGGGTACATTTTTGGTACCCCCTTTTTCCGAACTCCATTCAATTTCTGCGTTGCCGGCTTGCACTAGAATGTCCACGTGCCCGCCCGTTCCTTCTTGCTTCTCACTGTTCAACTGTTCCCGTTGGTTTCCACTGGAACGCAGCTTGTCACCTCGTCGCGGATAACTGAGTCCACGAAGGAGTCCGAACAATGAGCTTGCAGTTATCACGTCCGCAATTCTTGACTGTCGAAGAAGTGGCACAGCTTCTGCGAGTTTCACCTCGGTCGGTATATGACTGGGTGTCCCAACGTCAGATTCCATTTCGCAAGGCCGGCCGCAGAACGATCTTCCTGCTCGACGAAATTCTCGAGTGGACGAGCGGGCGCCAGTCTACCAACTAGTCGAGTAGTGCGGTACTATGTCGCAGCCTTCCTTTGGCAGTGGCTGTGACTTGGGAGAGGAAGGAAGATGGTCAAGAAGAGAGGTAACCGTTGGTACTTTGACTTTATGATTCGGCGCTTCAGGTATCGAGGAGCGATACCAGAAGCCCGAACGAAATGGCAGGCTGAGAAGGCTGAGACAAAGATCAGGCTTGAGGCTTATGAGAACCGGTACGGCGGGTCATCAGGAGATCAACTCCTTTCGGAGTTCATTGAGAGGACCTATCTACCCTGGTCACGGGCGAACAAGCGATCGTGTCGCGATGACGAACTCAACACAAAAGTCATTTGCGACTTCTTTGCCGGAAGGACCTTCAATCAGATATCTCCACTGCTGATTGAGAAGTTCAAAAAGCAGAGGCGAGAGTCCGTAACGAGGTACGAAAGACAGAGAGCGCCGGCCTCTGTAAACCGGGAGCTTGCTACTTTGTCCAGAATCTTCAGCCTGGCAATTGACAATGGAATAGTGGAAACGAACCCCTGTCGAAAGGTGAGGAAGCTGAGGGAAAACAACGAACGTAAGCGCTACCTTACTCAGGATGAGGAGCGGCGTTTGATGGCCGCGCTCACGGCTAGAAGAGCGCACCTACGACCTTTGATCTTGATGGCAATCAACACCGGGATGAGGCGAGGCGAGCTCTTGAGTCTGGCGTGGTGGAATGTTGACTTTCAACGAGGCGTGATTCACGTGACCAATACAAAGACAGGGCGCGACAGAGATGTTCCCATGAATTCCGAGGTCAGCAGCATCTTGCTGGAGCTTAAACGGCAAGGCGAGGATGAAGCCTTTGTGTTCAGAAGCCGGAAAACTGGCGTGAATCTGACTGACGTGAAGCACGGATTCAACGGAGCTTGCACGGATGCGGGCCTCGATGACTTCAGGTTTCACGATCTGAGGCACACGGCAGGGACAAGGTTAGCTGACGCTGGGGCTGACGCTTTTACGATTGCAGAGATTCTGGGTCACGCCACGCTGCAAATGACGAAGCGTTACACTCACGCCACAGACGAGCGCAAGCGACAAGCTGTTGAAGCGTTGAGCGGTCTTGGGAAAAACGTTGTCACAAGATTGTCACAACGCAAAAGCGGCAGCCGATTGACTGCCGCTAAGTGACTGAAACGAAAATGAGCCGTGCAGGGCTCGAACCTGCGACCCGCTGATTAAGAGTCAGCTGCTCTACCAACTGAGCTAACGGCCCGTGACGAACTGAATTTTACTGATCGATTTCTTTGCTTGTCAACGAAACCTGACACATCCCTCTCACAAACG